>Ga0129333_10000768_pt1 | contig 27977 bp, 30 predicted proteins | sample CPB6_08_DNA_FD_94474 | JGI IMG/M metagenome (GOLD analysis project Ga0129333, IMG submission 94474) | Freshwater to marine salinity gradient microbial communities from Chesapeake Bay, USA - CPBay_Sum_0.6_0.8_DNA | ecosystem: Environmental > Aquatic > Marine > Coastal | place: USA: Chesapeake... | reverse complement strand
GCACAAGGAGTCATGTCATGAGCCTCAAGGGCACCAAGACACATGAGAACCTGAAGCACGCGTTCGCCGGCGAGAGCCAGGCCAACCGTCGCTACCTCTGGTTCGCGCAGAAGGCCGACGTCGAGGGCTACCCGGACGCCGCCGCTCTGTTCCGTTCGGTCGCCGAAGGTGAGACGGGCCACGCCCACGGTCACCTCGAGTTCCTCGCCGAAGTCGGCGACCCGGCCACCGATCTCCCGATCGGCGAGACCGAAGCCAACTTCAAGGCCTCGATCGAGGGTGAGACCTACGAGTACACCCAGATGTACCCGGGCTTCGCCAAGACCGCGCGCGACGAAGGCTTCGCCGAGATCGCCGATTGGTTCGAGACCCTCGCTCGCGCCGAGAAGAGCCACGCCGGACGTTTCGATCAGGGCCTCAAGGCTCTCTGATCCGAACCTGAACCGTCGTACTGGGGTCCTTCGGCACTTGTTGCCGGAGGACCCCAGTACGACAATCGCACCATGACGATCACCTACGACCCGAAGCATCCGAAGTACCTCGACGAGAAGGATGTCCGCGACGAACTCACTCGCGTGTACGACCTCTGTCACGGATGCCGCCTGTGCTTCAAGTACTGCACGGCGTTCCCCACGTTGTTCGACTTCGTCGACCAGCACGAGGACCAGGACGCCGGAAAGCTCACTCCGGCGCAGCAGGACCAAGTGATCGACGAATGCTTCCAGTGCAAACTCTGTTACATCAACTGCCCGTACATCCCGGGGCAGAGTGAGTGGGAACTCGACTTCCCGCGCCTCATGCTGCGCGCCGACGCCATGCGCCACTCGAACAAGCAGATTGGTCTGCGTGATCGTCTCACCACCGACGTGATGGGTCGCACCGACCTGCTCGGCAAGGTCGCCACGGCCACCCCGGTCATGAACAAGATGATGGGCGCCAAGAACGGATCGGTCGTCCGAAAAGTCATCGAGAAGACCGCCGGCGTGTCGAGCCAGCGTCTGTTGCCGCCGTTCGCGCGGCAACGGTTCACCACGTGGTTCAAGCGGCGTCCCAAGTTGCGCCTCGGCAAGCGTCAGGGCCGAGTCGCGATCTACCCGACGTGTCTCGTCGAGTACCAGGCGCCTGAAATCGGACACGATCTCGTCAAGGTGTACGAGCGCAACGGCGTGGAGTGCACGTTGGCCGACACCACGAAGTGCTGCGGAGCACCTTTCCTCCACAGTGGCGACATCGACCAGTTCAAGAAAGTCGCCGCCGAGAACGTGAAGGCTCTGGCCGACACGGTTCGCAAGGGCAACGACATCGTCGTTCCCCAGCCCACGTGCGGATACGTCCTGAAGAAGGACTACGTCGACTACATCGGTGGCCCCGATGCACAACTCGTCGCCGAGCACACCTTCGACTCGAGCGAGTACCTCATCAAGTTGCACAAGGACGAGGGAACGTCGCTCGACACCGAGTTCGGCGGTGACGTGCCCGAGACCATCACGTATCACACGCCCTGCCACCTGCGGGCTCAGAACATCGGCCTCAAGAGTCGCGATCTCATGAAGCTCACCGGCGCCAAGATCAAACTCGTGCAGCAGTGCTCGGGGATCGACGGCATGTGGGGTCTGCGCGCCGAGAACGCCGACCTCTCGATTCCGATCGCCAAGAAGTTGGGCGAGGAGATCATCAAGGCCGGCGGCGACGTCGTGACCGGTGACTGCCATCTCGCCAACACCGCCATCAACGAACAAACCGGTCGCGAGCCGCTGCATCCCCTGCAGATCGTCGCTCGTGCCTACGGAATCCCCCAGGAGAACCAGTGACCACGACAATGAGCCATCCCCGCAAGTTGACCCTCGCCGACATCCTCGACGTCCGTGCCTATGAGCGCAATCGGGCCGAGTTCCGCCGGCAGATCATCGCTCTCAAGCAGCGCCGTCGTCTGAATCTCGGAACCTTCGTGTCGGTCGTGTTCGAGAACCGTGACACCGTTCGCTCGCAGATCCAGGAGATGGCGCGAGTCGAGCATCTCTCGACCGACGAAGACATCCAGGTCGAGATCGACACCTACAACTCCATGATCCCGGTGCCCGGTCAGTTGTGCGCGACGTTGTTCATCGAACTCGCCAGTGACGATGCGATGCGCGAGTGGCTTCCCCGACTCGTGGGCATCGAGAGTTCGATCGTGATCCGTCTCGCCGATGGTTCCGAAGTGCGCTCGTTCCCCGAGGCGCGGCACGCCGAGCAACTCACCCGCCCCGACACCACCTCGGCGGTCCACTACCTCCAGTTCGAGTTCTCGCCGGCCCAGATCGAGGCGCTGGCGACCGGTGGAGCGACCCTCGTATGCGACCAGCCGTATTACCTCGAGGAGATCGCCCTGTCGACGGCGAACGTCGAAGAATTGCTGTCTGACCTGCGGGACTGACTCTTTACAACTCCCCGAACCCGGTCCTAAGGTGACCGTGGGGTTGGGGGGTTGTCGTGGGGGACATCATCTGGCGAGATCTGGGGGCCTGCCGAGGTCTGGACCCGGAGGTCTTCTTTCCGGAGACCGAGGAAGAAGCCGAGACGGCCAAGGCCATCTGCGACTCGTGCGACGTCCGGATCGCGTGTCTCGAACATGCGCTGGCCAGTCGCGAAAAGGTCGGGGTGTGGGGCGGAACGACCGAACGCGAACGGCGTCGGATCGTGCGTCAACGCCGAAGGACCGCCTGAGACCCATCGGTAGCCTGACCGTCGATGTCGGGCGAAGTGAATCTTGCGGAGATCGGTGGCTGGCCGGGGCTGATCGGACGCCTGCTCGATCGTGAGGACCTGCCGGCCGATCACGCCCGCACGGCCATGGCGACGATCCTCGCCGGTGACGCGACGCCGGCGCAGCTGATCGGTTTCATCATCGCCCTACGCGCCAAGGGAGAGACCCCCGAGGAGATCTCGGGACTTCTCGATGCCGTTCTCGCGTCGGCCGAAATCGTTCCCCTCGACGACGACCTACGCGCTCGAGCGATCGACATCGTGGGTACTGGTGGCGATCGGAGTCACTCGATCAACGTGAGCACGATGTCGGCCATCGTGGTGGCCGGCGCCGGTGTGCCGGTGTGCAAGCACGGCGCGCGGGCTGCGTCCTCGCAGTGTGGAACCGCCGATGTACTCGAAGCTCTCGGAGTTGTCGTCGAACTGCCGCCCGCCAAGGTGAAGCAATGCGTCGAGGAAGTCGGCATGGGCTTCTGTCTGGCCGCGCGTTATCACCCGGCCTTCCGCTTCGCGGCGCCGGCCCGTCGGGAGGTTGGAGTGCCGACCGTGTTCAACCTGCTCGGGCCCATGGCCAATCCCGGACGCGTGCGCCGGCAGTTGATCGGCGTGGCCAATCCCTTGGTGGCCGAGCGCATGCTCGCTTCTCTCCGACTCCACGGCTCGATCTCGTCGTGGGTCGTTCACGGACAAGGTCTCGACGAACTCACGACCACCGGAACGTCATCGGTGCTCGCGCTGAACGACGGCGATGTTCGTACCTTCACCGTCGACCCGGTTTCGCTCGGGCTCGCGCCGGCCATCAACGAAGAACTCGTGGGCGGAACACCGGCCGTCAACGCGGAAGCAGTACGGCGCGTGCTGGCCGGAGACCATGGCGCGCATCGCAACATCGTTCTGCTGAACGCCGGCGCGGCGCTCGTGGTGGCGGGAGTGGCCGCCGACATCGCCGCCGGACTCGACCTGGCTCGTCATTCGATCGACAGTGGCGCGGCGGCCAGGGTCCTCGACGGTCTGATCGCGGTGTCGAACAGTTGAAGGTTTCGGTACCGGCCTCGTCGGCCAATCTGGGTCCGGGCTTCGACTGTCTCGGAGTCGCCCTCGGACTCCGAGCCGAAATCGGTGTCGTCGACGGAGACGTTCCCGAACGGGCCGAAGTGGCCAAGGGTTCGCATCCGGCCCGTATCGCCTTTCGTGAGTCCGGAGGGCGCGGTGACTTGTGGGTTCGTTCACCGATTCCGTCGGGACGCGGACTCGGCTTCTCGGGCGCAGTTCGAGTGGGGGCCATCGCATTGGCGTTGCGTCAGCAGGGAAACGAAGAGTGTCTCGATCATTCGCGATCCGAGATTTTCGAAGCCGCGGCGCGGCTCGAAGGCCACGGAGACAACGTGGCCGCCAGTACGTACGGCGGTTTCGTGGTGGTCGCCGATCGAACCGTTGCGCCGGTTCCGACGTCGCTCGAACCGACGATCGTCGTCTGGGTACCGGGCCAACGAACATCGACCGATGAGAGTCGTTCGAACCTGCCGGCTTCGGTGAATCGTGACGACGCGGTGTTCAATCTCGCTCGCACCGGACTTCTGGTGGCCGCGCTGGCGGGAGGACGTCTCGATCTACTGCGCGAGGCCACACGCGACCGATTGCATCAGGACGTTCGCCTGGCCAAGGTTCCGCGTAGCGCCGAGGCATTGCGGATCTTCCTCGACGCCGGCGCATGGTGTTCGTGGCTCTCGGGCTCGGGTCCGACGGTGGCCGCGATGTGCGCAGCCGACGATGCCGCTGCGCTCAGTGCCCGATTGCCAGAAGGTCGGGTTCTGGCGTTGACGGTCGACCGGGTCGGCGCAAGGTGGGAAGACTGAGCGACGGCGTGGCCCACTCGCCGGTTGCCGACACCACCGTGCATTCGCCGCTCGTTTCCAGATGGCGGGCCACGCACCAGACCTCGTCGGCCAGATGACGGGGGAGTGGCTGATCCGGAAGAACGGGTTCGGGAGCGGCGAGAGCATCGGTCAGTGAAGCCGGGACGTTCACGTGGCCGAAGAGTTGGTCGTCGACGCGAACGTCCATGAGCACCCCGTGGTCGAACCGCCACACGGTGCGACCGGCGATGACCTCGACCTCACCGGCGCGCCGCAAGGCATCGATCGAGCGCTGACGTTGCAACGCAGCGAGCAAAGCCGTGGCCCGGTCGCGCATCTCAGCGGCCTCTTCGAATCGTTGGGCGGCCGACAGGTGGGCGATGCGATCGGAGATTCGCTCGATCAGGGCATCAGGCGACTCGGTGAGGGCGTGCACGATGAAGTCGACGATCGATGCGTAGACCTCCGGATCGGCGTGGCCCGAGCACGGACACTGAGCCACTCCGAGTTGGGCGGCCGAGCAAACGGGTGCATCAGTGGGCGGCACGTAGTTGCGACCCATGCGTACGGTGCAACGTCGGAGAGGGACGACCGACTCGATGGCTTCGACCACGAGCCGGGCCGCCGTTCGACTCGAGAGCGGTCCGATGTGCAGACCGTGGCGCGCCGGATTCTTGGTGATCACGAGACGTGGCCATTCCTCGTCGGTGGTGAGACGTACGTAGCAATATCGATCGGAGGTCGTACCCGTGCGGTTGTAGTGCGGGGTCAGCCGACCGATGAGTCGTGACTCGAGGATGGCCGCGGTGAGCGGATCGGGTGTCGGGATGTGGTGAATCGAGTGTGTCTGTCGAAGCATCGACCCGATCTTGCGTCTGGTCTCGCCGGTGCTGAAGTAGCTACGCACGCGCTGGCGCAGATTGGTGGCCTTGCCGACGTACAGAATGCGTCCATTGACATCGGCGAACATGTAGACGCCGGGCGCGCGCGGAAGGTCTTCGGTCAGGCGGAGTTTGGCGGCGAGTGGATGCGTGTCGAGGCGGGGAAGTCCGACGAGATCATCGAGACCGAGCACTCCGAAGCCGGCGGCGCGCTCGATCAGGAAATGGAGGAGATCGGCCGTCGTGAGGGCGTCGTCGAGCGCGCGGTGATTGGGTTGATGCGGTAGGCGGAGTCGATTGGCGAGAGTGCCGAGTTTGCAGTCGGGAACCTCGTCGCGAACGAGCCGACGGGCGAGGGGGACGGTGTCGACCACGACGTTGGTGAGTGGATCGCGGTCGGTGCGGATGAGGTTGGCGTTCAGGAAGCCGACATCGAATCGCGCATTGTGGGCCACGAGCACCGCGTCACCGATGAAGTGAAGGAGCGACGGGAGCACCGACTCGATCGGCGGAGCCGGAAGAACCATCGATTCGGAGATGCCGGTGAGGATGGTGATGAACGGTGGGATCGGGCATCCCGGATTCACGAGGGTCTGGAAAGTGCCGAGGCATTCACCACCGCGGTACTTGACGGCACCGATCTCGGTGATGCGATCGGACTCGGCATTGCCGCCGGTGGTCTCGAGGTCGAGGACGCAGAAGGTGACCTCGGCGAGCGGTGTTCCGATGTCGTCGAACGACTTCTGCTTCCAGGCCACCTGACGTGTGTACTGCGAACATGTGTTCCCTGTCAAGGATTGCCTACGCTCCCGTCATGTCCTCCTCTTACGAACGCGGTGCCCTCGAATTGGGAGATGGTTGCCATGCCTTCCTGCAGCCCGATGGTGGCTGGGGTTGGAGCAACGCCGGTCTCGTGGTGGGCGATGGCGCCTCGTTGCTGATCGACACGCTGTTCGACCTTCGCCTGACCCGCGAAATGCTCGACTCGTTCGCTCCCTTCACCCGAAGCGCTCCCATCGCGTCGCTGGTGAACACCCACGCGAACGGGGATCACTGTTACGGGAACCAACTCGTGGACGGAGCCGAGATCATCGCATCGACCGCCGCCGCCCACGAGATGGCCGCCGTGCCGCCGTCGACATTGGCGGCCATGAACGCCGCCCCGGGTGAGATCGGCGAACTCTTCCGCGGCTTCTTCGGCGCCTTCGAGTTCGACGGCATCGAACAACGACTCCCGACCCGTACGTTCGACGGTCGCCTCGACATCGACGTCGGTGGTCGGCCGGTCGAACTGATCGAGGTCGGTCCGGCTCACACCGACGGTGACGTGATCGCCTACGTCGCCGACGCCAAGACGGTGTTCACCGGCGACATCCTGTTCATCGGCGGCACTCCGATCGTCTGGGCGGGACCGTTGTCGAATTGGGTCGCCGCCTGCGATCTCATGCTCGGCATGGACATCGAGACCGTCGTACCCGGACACGGACCGGTGACCGACAAAGGTGGTGTGGCTGAGGTGCGCGACTACCTGGCGTTCGTTGATCGCGAGGCGACCGGTCGCCACGGAGCGGGGATCGATGCGTTCGAAGCAGCCCGTGACATCGCTCATCTACTCGGGTCGTACCGAACGTGGGGCGAATTCGGCCGGGTGGCTGTGAACGTGGAGACCGTCTATCGAACCCTCGACCCGAACCATGCGTCGCCCGACGTCGTCGAGCAGTTCAGACGGATGGCGTCGATCGAACGCGCCTGATCGACCGTCGCACGGCCAGCAGCCATCCGACGACCACGCAGACCGAGAAGATGATCCACTGGATCGCGTAGGAGAGATGTGATCCCTCGGAAAGTTCGGGAGGGGCAACCGGAGCGAGGATCGGGTCGTCGGCCGGGTCCGAACCATCGGCCGCCAGCCACAGCGGCAAGAGTGGCCCATCGATCTGCTCTTGCAGTCGATTCAGGTCGAGATTGAACATCTCGGTCAGATCACCCTCGGCTTCGCGCGGTTGACCCGATCTCCGCTTCTCCGATTCGCGCAACACTCCGACGACGCGGATGCGCCCGCTCGGGGCGACCGGTGGAGTGGCCGACAACGGCACGAACCCGCGAGTCACGGCGATGACGTCACCGTTGTCGAGGAGGAGTGGAGTCACGACGTTGAGTCCGGCCACGCCGTTCTGGCTCCGATTGAGGATCAACACTTGCTCGTCGGGGAGGTAGGTCCCCACGGCACCGATCCGCCGCCATGACGCCGTGGACGGATCGGCGAGATCGATCGTGTCGACGTCGACGGCGCTGATCGTCGAGCGGTCGCGCACACGTTCGTTGAAATCGCGACGCTCCGACAGTCGGTGGAATTGCCAGGCCGACAAGTTGGCCATGAGCACGATCAGCGCCAGGCATCCGATGTGGAACGCGATCCACCGCGGCCGAAGAAGGAAGCGGAGCACGTGGATCACCCTAGGTGGATCACTGCGATGTGGGACACTCGAAACATGACCGCTTCCGACCTGCCCGATTTCAAGATCCCGCACGCCGAGAAGATCGAGTGGATGATCGAGACCAATGGCTGGGCGATCGAGCCGGTGGCCGCCGTGGTCGATGGCGAACGTCCTTTTCCGGGTTACGTGTACACGATCGGCTTCCCGGAGAAGTTCTCTTTCCCTGAGGTCCTGATCTTCGGGCTGACGCCGGTCGCGTCGAAGGGGATCCTCGATCTCGTCGCCCAACAACTGAGTGGCGGTGTGGAGATCCCCCTCGACGTTCCTTTGGCTGGTCTTCTCGACAACGACTTGCGTTGTGTCTTCGCCACCGTTCCCGAGTCGGTGCATGGCGACCTCTTCACGACGGGACGGGCATGGCATCGCGGTGGGTTCGCCGCCGTCCAGTTGTTGTGGCCCGACCGCCAAGGCTGGCTTCCCTACGAGGACGCGTTCGACCTGCGTTTGCGAACCGCCCAGCCGGTCATCGGGCGGACTCCCGACTGATCGCTGGCACACTGTGGGCGTGGAGACGCCGCGACCGATCCTGATCTTCGACGGCGACTGCGCGTTCTGCACGCGAAGTGTGCGGTTGCTCGAACGGCGTGTGCGTCGGCAGCCGACGGTGGAGGCGTGGCAGCGACTCGATCTCGATTCCTTGGGGGTCTCCCGTGAGGAATGCGAGGCGGCCGTGCAGTGGATCGCGGTCGACGGATCGCGGGCATCGGGTCACGTCGCCGTGGCCCGCACCCTGATCCATGGCGGGAAGGGCTGGGCCGTTCTCGGTCGGTCGTTGCTCGTGCCCGGAGTTTCATGGGTGGCCGGTCGCGTGTACTCATGGGTCGCGCGCAATCGGCACCGATTGCCCGGCGGGACGGCTGAGTGTTCGCTGCCGGCCGGGGAGCGGTCGAGCACGGGTGGAGGTTCCTGATGGGCACGGGCAACAATGGTCGGGTGAGCAACCCGCGCGAGCAATGGCAGAAGGCCTTCGAGGAGTCACGGCTCCGTGGTGACGGATTCCAGACGATGTCGGGCATTCCGCTCGACCCGGTCTACGGACCGGAGGACGGCGAGTTTCCCGGGTTGTACCCGTACACGCGCGGACCGTACGCGTCGATGTACCGCTCGAAGCTCTGGACCATGCGGATGTTCGCCGGCTTCGGCACCGCGCTCGACACGAATCTTCGCTTCAAGGAGATCATCAAGGCGGGTGGCGACGGACTCTCGACCGCGTTCGACATGCCAACGCTTCTCGGTCTCGATTCGGACGACCCGATGGCGCTCGGCGAAGTCGGCCGTTGTGGGGTGGCCATCGACACTCTGGCCGACATGCGCGACCTCTTCGCCGACATCGACCTCGGCAACATCACGACGTCGATGACGATCAATTCGCCGGCCGCGGTTCTGCTCGCCATGTTCGTGGCCCAGGCCGAAACCGCCGGAGTGCCGCGCGCCCGACTCGGTGGCACCCTGCAGAACGACATCTTGAAGGAATATCAGGCGCAGAAGGAGTTCGTCTTCCCGCCACGGCAGTCGATGCGCCTCGTGCGCGACACGGTGGCGTTCACGGCGAATGAAATGCCGCGCTGGCACTCGATCTCGATTTCGGGCTATCACATTCGCGAAGCCGGCTCCACGGCGGCCGAAGAGCTGGCTTTCACTCTTGGTAACGGCTTCGCCTACGTGGAACTCGCGCGTCAGGCCGGTCTGCCGGTCGACTCGTTCGCTCCCCGTTTGTCGTTCTTCTTCAACGCGCACATCGACTTCTTCGAGGAGATCGCGAAGTATCGCGCCGCCCGTCGGATCTGGGCGCGCTGGATGAAGGAGCGCTACGGCGCGACCAACGAACGATCGATGCAATTGCGTTTCCACACGCAGACCGCCGGCGTGTCGCTCACCGCTCAACAGCCCGAGGTCAACCTCATCCGCACGGCGATCGAGGCTCTCGCCGGAGTGCTGGGTGGCACGCAGTCCCTCCACACCAACTCGATGGACGAAGCGCTCGCGCTGCCCACCGAGAAGGCCGCTCGCCTCGCGCTGCGAACCCAACAAGTGATCGCCTACGAGACCAACGTCGCCCATGTCGCCGACCCGCTGGGTGGTTCGCACTTCGTGGAGGCACTGACCGACGAGATGGAACGGCGGGCCGAGGAGATCTTCGCCCGCATCGACGAAATGGGTCGCGGGTCGATGCTCGAGGGATGCATCACCGGTATCGAGGAGAACTGGTTCCAGGGTCGGATCGCCGATTCGGCTTACGAACTCGAACGGGCTTTCAATCGTGGCGAGCGCACGATCGTGGGCGTGAACCGTTTCCTCGAGGGCAACGAGGAGGACAACCTCGACATCCTGAAGATCACCAACGAGGACGAACGCAAGCAGCGCGAGCGTCTCTCGGGTGTCAAGCGTGAGCGCAACGAGCCGGCGGTTCTGGATGCTCTCGACCGTCTGGCCAAGGATGCCGTCGACCCCGAAGTGAACCTGATGCCGGCGTTGATCGATGCCTCGCTCGCTTACGCGACGGTCGGTGAGATGATGAACACCATGGCCGGCGTGTTCGGTCGGCACGTGGAAGTTCCGACGATCTGATGGCTGCGCTGCGCGTCCTCGTCGCCAAGGTCGGACTCGACGGTCACGACCGAGGTGTGAAAGTCGTGGCTCGACTTCTGCGCGATGCCGGGATCGAAGTCATCTACACGGGCCTCTTCCAGACGCCCGAGACCGTGGCCGCCGCCGCGGTCGACGAAGACGTCGACGTGATCGGACTCTCGATGCTCTCGGGTGCGCACATGACGCTCGCACCGCTCGTCGTGCAGGCGGTGCGGGCCCGAGGCGCGGACATCCCGGTGGTTCTCGGCGGAATCGTGCCGAATCAAGACGTCGAAGAACTCCGCGCTGCAGGAATTGCCGCCGTTCTCGGACCGGGCGCGCCGGCCGACGAAGTCGTGCGCACCATCTCTACTGCAGCCCGTGGAGAGCACCGCCATCAAGGGGTATAGCCGTACCCGTGATGAACTTGGCGTGCTCCGAACACACGAAAGCCGCCACATGTCCGAAGTCGTCGGGGTCGCCGATCCGACCGGCGGGAATCGTGCGGGCCACTGCGTCGAGGTCGCCGTACAGCGAGGCCAGTCGCTCGGTGGCGTGAAGTCCGGGCTGTAGCGAGTTCACGGTCACGCCGTCCCCGGCCACCTCACGCGCGAGAGTCTTCAGGAATCCGGTGAGTCCGGCGCGGGCCGTGTTCGACAGGATCAAGCGGTCGATCGGTTCGCGAACCGACGACGACGTGATGGCCACGACGCGACCCCAGCCTCGCGATTGCATCGCGGGAACGACGGCCTTGCACATGGCCACGGTCGAGACGAGATTGAGGCGCAACGCCATTTCGTACGACTCCATGGGGGTCGACGCGAAGTTGCCGGGCGGTGGTCCACCGGCATTGGCGATCAGGATGTCGATCGAGCCGAGTCGCTTCGTCGCCTCCTCCACCAGTCGGGTGACTTCGTCGGAATCGCTGACATCGGCGGCGATGGCCGAAGCGTTTCCGGGCAGTGAACGCAATGCTTCGGAGAGCTTTTCTTCCGAACGCGAAGCGATGACCACCTCGACGCCGGCGGCCGCAAGAGCGCGGGCGGTGGAGAGGCCGAGACCGCTCGATGCTCCGGTGACGAGGGCGCGACGGCCGTTGATACCGAGATCCATGGATCCTCCGTGTTCAGTCGATCGGGAATTGGATGGCCGCGCGGTCACTCACGAAGTCGGCCGTGAAGGCGGCGATGAAGGCCTTGTGATCCGGATGGTCCCGGTACACGAGGTAGTCGTCGGCCGAATCGAACTCGGCCACGACGGCGAAGTCGTAGGTCCCGGGATTGATGCCGAGATTGGGGCCGAACGAATACGACTTGATCTGAGGGATCAGGTTCGGAAGCTCGGCGAGGGCGCGTCGGGCGGCCACGACGTGATCGGGGCTCACCCCTTCCTTCCAACGGAAGAGAACGACGTGCTTCACTCCGCTCATCGGATCAGTCCGTCAGCACCGAAGTGATAGTGGCCAGGCGGGCATCGGGTGTGGGGCGAGCACCGATGTGTTCGATGACCCACGCCGAGACGCGGGTCGCGTGGCGGGCGGCCTCCACCTCGGATCCGTGCCGGAGGTAATGAGCGAGGAAAGCACCGGCGAACGAGTCACCCGCGCCGGTCGCGTCGACGAGACGATTGGTGGCCGGCGGAATGTGCGTCGTACCCGTCGGGCCGTGCACCAGAGCGCCATCGGCGTCGAGTTTGAGGACGATCAATGCGCCCGGGAACATCTTGGTGAGGTTCAGGGCGATCGCTTCGGGATCATCCTCGCCGGTGAGCACCCGACCTTCTTCCTTGTTGGGGAGGAGGATGTCGATGTCGAGATCGCGACACGTCGAGAGAAACGACTCGATGCCCATCTCCTGGATCATCTGGAACGAGCCCGGATCGAATGACAACGTGGCGCCAGCGTCGTGCGCGATGCGGGCGGCGCGACGGGCGGCCGACCTCGGCGGATCGGTGAAGAACGACCATGCGGTCAGATGAAGGTGTCGGCACGACGAGATGATCTCGACGGGCAACTCGGACGGCATCAGATAGAAGTCGGCGCCGTGTCCGGAGACCATCGACCGCTGACCGGTGTGATCGACGAACACGGCCACCGAACCGGTCGAGTGTGCCTCGGTCTCCACGAAACGGGCAGCGACCTTCTCGCGCGCCAGATCTTCCTCGGCGAGTTGGCCGAAGCGATCGCGCCCGATCTTGCCGATGAACGAAGTGTCGGTTCCGTTGCGTCGCGCCCACACGGCGACGTTGGCGGCGCTACCGCCCGGGGTGAGCATGACTTCACCGAAGGTGTCGCCGCCGTGTAGAAGTTCGGAGTTCGTGCGGATCAGGACGTCCCACGCGAAGTCACCGAGCACGCAGAGTTCGCTCACGGATCACACGGTATCGGCGGTTCGCCGACGAGAATGGGGGAGTGCCCCCCGTACGCGAGAAGTCGGTGGTCGCCGCGCTGGCGATCGTCTATGTGATCTGGGGATCGACGTACCTCGCGATCAAGATCGGTCTGGAGACCATGCCGCCCTTCTTCATGCAGGGCACGCGCTTCGTGATCGGCTCGACGGCAGTCCTCGGCTACCTGCGTTGGCGCGGGGTGCCCTGGCCGACCAAGGTTCAGATCCGCAACGCGGCGGTCGTGGGGCTCTTGCTGCTCATCGGAGGGCTCGGACTCGTGACCCTGGCCGAGGATCGCGGCGTCGACACCGGTCTCGTGGCCACGATCATCGCCATCCAGCCGATGCTCATGTCGCTGTGGGGTGGCATCTGGAAGACGTGGCCGCGGCGCATCGAGTGGATCGGAATGCTGATCGGCCTCGTTGGTGTGGCGATCCTGATGTCGGACAAAGGCCTGTCCGGTTCGTGGTCGGGGGTGTCGCTCGTCTTCATCGCCTGCATCAACTGGAGTTTCGGTTCGGCGTTGAGTCGACGCATCTCCATGCCCGACGGACCGATGACGACCGGCATCGAAATGGCGGCCGCCGCCGTGGGCTACATGCTCTTGTCGTTCATCCGTTCCGAGGACATCGGAGTGCCCAGCCTCAAGAGCGCGCTCGGGGTGGCTTACCTGATCGTGTTCGGCTCGATCGTGGCCTTCAGTGCGTTCACGTATCTGATCGCCAACGTTCGTGGACCGCTCGCCATGAGCTACGCCTACGTGAATCCGGCCATCGCCGTCCTGCTCGGAGTCGTCTTTTCGAACGAGTCATTGTCGGTCAACATGGCCGTGGCCCTGCCGGTGATCCTCGCGGGTGTGGCCATCGTGACCAACGCGAGTCGCGTCAGTTAGGTTGCGGACATGCGTCGGATGCTCATTGCGCTCACCATGGCCGCGACGCTGGTCGCTTGTGGAACCGACGGCTCCAATGCCGATTCGGCGCAAGCGCGAGCCGAACTCCTGATCACCGATCTGCCCGATCTGACTGCGCCAACCAAGCCGACGGTGCTCTGGTTCTGGGCACCTGGTTGAGGTCAGTGCAACATCGAAGCCCCCTCGGTCGAGGCGGCCTTTCTCCAGTACGGCGACCGGATCGACTTCTATGGAGTCGCCTGGGCCGGAACCGATGAATTCATGCTCGCCTTCATCGATCGTCACGACGTGACGTTCCCGTCGGTGGTCGATCGTCCGGGCTCGATCTTCGCCGAGTACGGCGTGCCCTATCAGCCCGCTTGGGTGTTCATCGCCGCCGACGGAACCATCACGAAGTTCCAGGGAAGTCTCGAGGGTTCGACTCTCGCGGTCTACCTCGACGGACTCATCGCGCCGAACGCGGCGTGATGGCGCGAACGGCTTCGATCGTCTCCGTGAATTCCCGGTCTTCGATCGGATCGCTCGGTGGCTGCAGCAGGATGCCGTCGGTCCGGCCGGCGAACCATCGTTCGAGAACGTCGGGTAACTCGGCGTAGGTGCCGCTCGGCACGAGTGCGTCGAGGTGTTCGTCGTCGAGGTGCTCGGCGAGGTCGCCCCAACGTCCTTCGCGCGTGAGTCGACGCAGGTCGTCGCCGATGGTCGACCATCCGAAGAGATCGAGTGTGCGGCGATAGGCCGGTGTGGAGTACAAGAACGCGAGCACGGCCCGCTGGGCGGATCGACTGGCGGCCACGTCGTCCGGAGTTCTTCCGGTGATGATCGGCGCGGCCGTCGCGATCTCGACGTCGTGGGCGACGACCGGCAGCACGCATCCGTCGAGGAACCGTGGATGTGAGTTGGTGGGGTGGGTCACGAAACCATCAGCGGCACGCGCCGCGAGTGAAATGGCGCGGGTGTTGATTCCACCGAGCCAGATACGTGGCGGACGAACCTCGAGTGGGCCCGGGTTGAAGAAAGGCTGCAGTCGGTCGAAGCGGTAGTTCTCGGTGCTGACGCGGAGTTGTTCGCCGGTCGTGAACGACCGCCAGATGGCGCGAATCGAGGTGACGTAATCGTCCATCCATTGGATCGGTGCGTGCCATTTCATCCCGAATCGACCTTCGATGTTCGGACGGATCTGCGATCCGAGACCGAGATCGAACCGGCCCCCGCTTGCCGCGGCGAGATCCCATGACTGGAGGGCGAGGAGCATCGGACTCCGGGGAAAGGCGAGAGTGAGGCTGGTCTGGACGTGGAGTCGTTCGGTGTGCTCGAGGGCGAGCGTCGCGACCGTCAGCGAATCGTGGATCGTCTCGGGTACGTGCAGGACGTCGAAACCGAGTCGTTCGATGCGTCGCGCATATTCGCCGATGTCGCGCAGAGAAACACGGTCGGACATGCCGGCGATGACTCTCACGACGACCAGCCCCGGTCGTGCATGTGCTTCTTGATCGCCTCGACCAACGAAGCAGGGGAACCTTCGCACCGCGCGAGGTCGGATGTCGACATCAATTCGTGAAGCGAACCGTCCTCGAGCGCCGCGACGATCAGTGGAGTTCGTCCGGCACTCAGCGCCCGGACCTCCTCGGGTTGATCGTCCAGGTGATACAGATCGATGTGGGTGCCGAGGGTGGCGGCGCACTCGTCGAACGAGCGACGACGGCCGACCCACGAGTGCGTGATGTCGCACAGTGGGCAGTGGCCCCGGCCGGCGATCTTGCGCAGCACGTAGGAGATCTCCCCGAGCACGGTGCCCTTGGCGTCGTACACGCCGATGAGGGTCGTCACGCGCATTCGATCAGCGTATTGTGCTCCCCATGGGGGACACACCGGTGCACGTGCCGACCCGTGGCGATCGCCAGCAACGGGTGGGCGTGGGGGTTGTCAACGTGCCCGACCACGGCCCCTCGACCATGGACGCTTCGGTGTACCGCGACCCCGTTCGCCACGAACTCGAACGCTCGAGGGTTCTCACTTCCCATTGGTTGCTCGCCGGGCGGTCGGAGCAGGTGAAGGGAGCGGGTGACTGGATCACCTACGAGGGTCACGGTGAATCCGTCGTGATCACCCGTCAACCCGACGGGCGTCTGGCCGCGTTCCACAACGTGTGCAGCCATCGCGGGCCGGCCTTCGTCACCGAGATGTCGGGCTGCGCGGCTCGTCGCTTCACGTGTCCGTATCACGGGTGGGTCTACGACACCGCGGGTCGTCTCGTCGGTGTTCCCGAACGCGAGGATTTCGACCCCGATCATCTCGCGGCCGCCGGTCCGGCACGGGTGGCCGCCGACGAGTGGGGTGGTTGGGTGTGGATCAACATGGCTGGTCCCGAACGGGCCGTTCCGCTGATCGACGCGATCGGTGCCGAGATCGCCGACGACCTCGGTGCCTTCCGCATGGAAGACATGGTTCTGCACGAAGTGCTCGAGTTCGACGTTCCGGTCAACTACAAGGCGGTGGTCGACGGGTTCAACGAGATCTACCACGTGACCGAACTCCATCAAGTCCCGCCGGAGTTCACCAAGGCCGCCCGTTGCGCGTCGTTCCACATCGTGGGCGACAACTACATGTGCTTCGTGCCCAAGCCCGAGCACTTGGCCGAACTCGAATCACCCAACTACGACCACCATCGCTACGCGATTTGTCATTACGTGGTGTTCCCCAACACCGTCTTCAACTGCAACCCGGGTCACATCCAGGTGTTCCAGCCGATACCGGTTTCCGTCGATCGCACCCGCTTCTTGTGCTGGGAGATCATCTATCCCGGCGATCACGACGACCCGGAGTACCAGCGTTACCTGAAGAACACCATGGCCCACTGGGCCGGACTCAAGATGGTCGTGGGCCAGGACATCTCGATCTACGAGCAGATGGCCCGCACCAAGAACTCGTCGGCGTTCACCACCCAGATCCTGTCCGAACGCGAATGCAAGATCGCTCACTATCACGAGAACATGGACCGAAAGATCCGTGTCGATCCTGCTCAGAGGGTCATTACGTAAATCTTCTCAAGGCGTCGGAGGGGTCGAACGATACCTCTCCCCGTGAAGCAGGTCGTCGGACAACTGAAGCGGGTGGTTCTCGCCACGCTGTGCTCGGCCACCTTGCTCGGTGCATTGTCGGCCACCCAGGTCGCGGCCAGTCCGAGCACTCCCAACCCGGTCAATGCCTCGAACACCTACACCGTGAAGTCGGGTGATTCGTTGAGTGGGATCGCGGCCAAGGTCGGGGTGTCGTTGACCGATTTGTTGTCGGCGAATGGTTTCCAGAAGTCGTCGGTGATCCTTCCGGGTCAGGTGATCAAGCTCCCGACCAAGAGCCTGTCGGCCGGCTCACCCTCGAGTTCCGCCAAGACGTATTCGGTGAAGTCGGGTGATTCGTTGAGTGGGATCGCGGCCAAGGTCGGGGTGTCGTTGACGGATTTGTTGTCGGCGAATGGTTTCCAGAAGTCGTCGGTGATCGTTCCCGGTCAGGTGATCAAGCTCCCGACTCACGCCAAGGTCGTGACCGCGAACGCAACGTCCCCGACGGCCGTCGCGAGTTCGGCGACGTCGAGCCGCGTGCAGAAGATCATCGATTTCGCCAAGGCCCAGGTCGGCAAGCCGTATCGCTATGGCGCCGCCGGACCGGACGCGTTCGATTGCTCGGGTCTCGTGCGAGTTGCTTTCAAGCAGGCCGGTCTCGACGTGCCCCACTCGAGTCGCGAACTCTCACTGCGTGGCACCGCCGTGGATTGGCAGCGCGAGGGGATCCGCGCCGGCGACCTCGTGTTCACCTTCTCGTCGTCGACCCCCGGTCAGATCGGCCACGTGGGTATCGCCATCAGCGCGACGCAGTGGGTGGAGTCGCCATTCAGTGGTGGTTCGGTACGTATCGCCAATCTTCCGACCGCCACCAAGATCCAAGCGGTCCGCCGCCTCGTCTGACGTAAGAGATCCACTCGATGACCACGGTCGCTCCCTTCGAGACCTTGAGGACCACGGTCGACGGCGCAGTGATGCACGTCGAACTGGCCCGACCGGAACGACTGAACGCACTCTCGCGTCGACTCTTGTCGGAGATCGTCGAGTTGGCGGCTCGTCTGCGGGTGGACAACTCGGTCCGTGTCGTCGTGTTGTCGGGTGCCGGCCGGGCCTTCTCGGCCGGTTTCGACCTCGATGACTTCTCGTCGTCGGCTCAAGGTGAGTCGCCACGCGACGGCGCCGATCTCGGTCGCCTGGCCACCGAAGCCCTGACCGACGTTCCGCAGTTGACGATCGCCGCCGTGCACGCGCACTGCGTGGGTGGCGGCCTGGTTCTGGCGGGGGCCTGCGATCTGCGGATCGCCGATGCGGGGACGCGTTTCTCGATCCCCGAAGTCGATCTCGGTATCCCGCTCGCGTGGGGTGGGATTCCGCGCCTCGTCCGCGAGATCGGCCCGGCGCTCACCAAGGAACTGGTGCTCACGTGTCGGCCCTTCTCGGCCGAGGAAGCCAAGACCATCGGATTCCTCAACGAGGTGACCGAGTCGGGTGGGGCAGTACCTCGAGCCAAAGCCCTCGCCACCGAGTTGGCGGCCAAGCCCCTCTACGCACTGCGGACCACCAAACAGCAGGTGAATGCCGTGATGGAGGAGATCGCCGGAACGGGTCGCAATGCGGCCGATGCCGATGCGCTGGTGTACGCCCTGCGCGATCCCGAGAGTCGTGCAGCATCGGCGAAGTACCTCGCATCACGTACAGTTCGTCGCACGTGAAGTGACGGGGGTCGTCGCTTCCGAGGGGGAGTGATGAACGACTACGTCATCAAAGGTGGTCTCGTGGTGGACGGGACCGGAGCGACGCCGCGCACGGCCGACATCGCGGTGCGCGATGGCCTGATCGTCGAGATCGGTTCGCAGGTTTCCGGTGAGGCCCGGGAGGTGATCGACGCCGACGGTGCCGTGGTGACGCCCGGTTGGGTCGACGTGCACACCCACTACGACGGTCAGGTCAGTTGGGACGACGTCATGGACCCGTCGGCCGGTAACGGTGCGACGACCATCGTCATGGGCAACTGCGGCGTCGGATTCGCACCCGTGCGGCCCGGATCCGAGCAGGCGCTCATCGAACTCATGGAAGGCGTCGAGGACATTCCGGGCACGGCGCTCTACGAAGGTATGGAGTGGGGCCGTTGGGAGACCTTCCCCGAATACATGGACTACATCGCCGGCCGGCGCTATTCGCTCGACATCGGGACGCAGGTCGCGCACGGGTCTCTCCGCTACTACGTGATGGGTGAGCGAGGTGCGCGCAACGAGGACGCCACCGCCGCCGACCTGACCGAGATGGCGAGGCTCGCCCGCGAAGCGCTCGATGCGGGCGCGCTCGGCATCAGTACGTCGCGCACGATCGGACATCGCGCTCTCGATGGTTCGCCGGTGCCCGGAACGTTCGCTCCGGCCGATGAGATCGCGGCCATCGCCGATGCCATGAAGTCGTCGGGTCGTGGTGTCTTCGAGATGATCCCGGCCGGTACGGTCGGCAAGCTCGAGGGACTCGGCGGTGAGCGAACCACACCGCACGACGAGTTGGCGTTGATGGCCGAATTCTCCAAGCGGAGTGGCCGCCCGGTGACGTTCACCCTCGTTCAGTCACCCGACTATCCACCCGACACGTGGCGCGAACTCCTCGACGCCACGATTGCGGCGAACCGCAGCGGATCGCGACTCTTCCCGCAGGTGTCGTCGCGTCCGATCGGTCTGGCCTCGGGACTGTCGGGGTATCACGCGTTTCTGCGCCGCCCGACGTACATGAAGTTGGCTCACCTCCCCCTCGCCGAGCGGGCGCGTGAGATGAGCAAGCCGGAGATCAAGGCGGCGATCCTCAGCGAGGGTGACGCACCGGTCGATCGTCCGGGCTCCATGGCCAACACGTTCCGGATCTTCCAGATGGCCGCGGCCTTCCTCTATCCGCTCGCCGATCCGGTGGACTACGAACCGCAGCCTTCCGACACCCTCGGCGCGCGGGCCGCGGCGAGCGGGGAAGACGTTCTGAGCGTGCTGTACGACTATCTCGTCTCGCAGAACGGCACGGCGATGTGTGCGCTCATGGGCGGGGCCGATGTGCACGAGCGCATGGAAGTTCTGCGCGAGATGCTCGTTCACAGTGAGACGGTCACGGGGCTCTCCGATGCCGGCGCCCACGTGACGCTCATCTGCGACGCGACCATGCCCACGACCCAGCTGACCTTCTGGGCGCGAGATCGTCGACACGGTGAAAGGATCCCGCTCGAATTCCTCGTGGCCAAGCAGACCGCGCGCAACGCGGATCTCTACGGATTGAGCGACCGTGGTCGTCTCCAGCCGGGTCTACGGGCCGACATCAACGTGATCGATTTCGACAACTTGTCGGTTGCTCCTCCGAAGGCTTTCCACGATCTACCGGCGGGAGGGACGCGTCTCATCCAGCCGGTCAAGGGTTATCTGGCCACGATGGTCAACGGTCGGGTCACGCGTCGCAACGATGCCGACACCGGCGAACGACCCGGCACGTTGGTTCGGGGAAGGAAGTTCTGACGTGGGCGCGGCTTCCGATCACGTCGGCCGTTTCCTCGGCGCGATGGACGAGGGTGAGGCGCGAAGCGTCGATCGTCTCGTGGTGAACCCGAGCGGCCTCGATCTGCACGGTATGCACGAGGCGTTGGGTGACCCTCGACTCGCCGAACCCGGTCGCCGTCCGTACGGCATCCAATTGATGGCCGACTTCATGGCTCCTGAAGGATCGCGCTACTTCGACGCGATCTACGGCTCGTTCTTCGGACAGTCGGCGATTCGTGGATGGCTGGTGCCGGCGATGGGTGAGATCGAATTCATCGATTTCGTTCCGCAACAGGAGCCGGTCGTGTTCGAAGCCGAGGGGGCCTCGTGGTGGCTCGACGAGTGGCAGATGTTCATGGACCTGGCGGCCATCGGAATGGGCGAAGGCAAGGCTCCCTTGTCGAAGGGTGTGAGTGTGCGCCGTTGTCGCGATGGTTGGCTCGATTGGGCCTGCGACGTCTACGACACCATGTCGTTCCGGCAACCGTCACCTACCGGTGAGGTCGCGCCGATTCCCGCGCCGCCGACACCGGCCGGTTGGCCCCAGCACCCGACGGCTCCCGTCGCCCGTGCCCGCGAGGTGGACTTCGATCGCGACTGTGATCAGTTCCATCCCACCGACTCGGTGTACATCGACCCGATCTTCGGTGAGTTCCGCGGACAGGACGAGATTCGGGCCTGGATATTGGATGTGATGCCCAAGACCGGCGACATCGAGTTCGTGCCGGTCGGTCCGGAACTCAAGAACGAGCACGCGTACGTGCAGGAGTGGGTCCAGATGGCGATTACTCCGAACGGTGAACGAGTCCCGATGACGCGTGGTACGAGTGTGCGTCGCTACCGCGACGGCTGGACGGTGTACGCGGCCGATTACTTCGACGTCGCGACGGTGCTGGCGCCCGAGGTGATGAAGGCGAGCATCGAATGCGGCTCGACGATCTCCGAAGCCGACATCGCGAAGTACCGAAATCGTTAGGAACGAACCCGCACCGACAGACAGGTCACACAACCCTCGAGCTTGATGTACTCGGAGATGTCGACTTCGATCGGCACGTAGCCGCGGTCGCGGAAGATCTGGGCGCTGCGCGGTGCATCGGCGGCCATCAGTAGATGCTTGTCGTCGAGCAAGACCACGTGGGCGCCGGATTCCTCGGGCATCGCGAGATACGCAGGGAAGACCGACGAGTCGTCGACCGCGGGATCCCAGCCGATCACGGTTCCGTCGGGTAGGGCGGTGACGGCCGACTTCAGGTGCAGAACCTTGGTGACCGGAACGGCGATCACGCGGGCGCCGAGCGGCTCGACGATCGCCGCGAACTGATCGATGCCCTCCTGATTGGTCCGACCGCCTCGACCCACGTAGATCGTGTCACCGATCTTCAACACGTCGCCACCGTCCATGGTGCCGGGGGCGACGATGCGTTCGATCCGGCATCCGAGCTCGCGCACGATCGGTTCGACGGCGAGGATCTCGGGCTTGCGAGTGTCGTCGCCGGGGCGGGTGATGACCGCGACGCCCTTGAACATGACGACGGCATCTTCCACGAACACGCAGTCAGGGCAATCGTCCTCGACCGGCACTTCGCGGATGTCCCAACCCCGACCCCGCAGGACCTCGACGTAGGCATCCCATTGACGGCGGGCGAGTTCGATGTCGACCGGCTGGCGTTCGAGATGGGTGAGGACTCCGTGGGCGAGTCGGGAACTCGTTCTGCGCACCAGGGCCACGGTCATCGCCGAAGTGTAGGTCTGCCCTACAATTCTCCAAAGTTCGCGTAGTCAGGGGGAGCAATGGCACACGACGTGATCATCAAGGGTGGAACCGTGATCGACGGAACTGGTTCCGCCGGAGTGCGGGCCGACGTCGCCATCGATGCCGATCGCATCACGGCGATCGGCGATCTCTCGGCGGCGGTTGCCGATCGAGTGATCGATGCGACGGGCAAGGTCGTGACTCCCGGATTCGTCGATCTGCACACGCACCTCGACGCCCAAGTCGCGTGGGATCCGTACATGACGTCGTCGTCGTGGCACGGCGTGACCACGGTGCTCACCGGAAACTGTGGCGTGACCTTCGCGCCGGTCGCCGAGAGTTCGCGGTCGTACCTGGCCGAGCTCATGGAGAGCGTGGAAGACATTCCGCGCGAGGCGATCCTCGGTGGACTTCCGTGGGACTGGGAGACTTTCCCCGAGTACCTCGATTCGGTGCAACGACTCCGACCGGCGCTCAATGTGGTTGGCCTGCTCGGTCACTGTGCAGTGCGCTATCACGTGATGGGTGAGCGCTCGATGACCGACGAGCCCCCGACCGCTGACGATCTCGCCCGCATGCGGGAGATCGCCGCCGAAGCGGTGGCCGGGGGAGCAGTGGGGTTCTCGACGTCGCGCATCCTCGTGCACACCGTGCCCGATGGCCGCAAGGTTCCGGGAACCTTCGCACCGATCGACGAGTACCTCGCGGTGGCCGATGGCATGAACGAATCGGGCGGCGGACTCTTCCAGGCCGTGCTCGACTTCGACACGAAGTTCCAGCACGAACTCGAATTGCTGCGGGCCATGGCTCGTCGTGGTGGTCACGTCCTCTTCTCCGGTGGAGTGGGTAACGGCAACACCGACGCCGCTGCTTTCTGGGACAAGACCCTCGGTGACATCCGAGCGAACGACGGCCAGATCACATCGGTGGCCATGACCCGCCCGAGCGGAAGTCTGATGGGACTCCATCAGGTGCCGCCGGTGGGCAGCGGCAAGTGGCGGGCCGTGATGGCTCTGCCGACGATGGAACAACGACTCGCCGCGCTTGCGGACGCCGGAACCCGGGCCGAACTGATCGAGGACGGGAAGAGTCGTGGCACTTGGTACGACCCGCAATACATCTACCCGTTGGGACTGGGAGCGGTTCCGGACTACGCGGTCGACGGCGGCGATTCGTTGGCCGTGATCGCCGAACGTGAGGGACGTCATCCGGTGGAAGTGATCGTCGATCGTCTGCTCGAGTCCGAGGGTCGCGAACTCTTCAACGTGTGGTTCTTCAACCGCAACCGGGCGAACATGCCGAGCTTCCTGAACCTCGACGGAGTGTGCCCGGGTCTCGGCGATGCCGGTGCGCACGCGGGTCAGATCTGTGATGCCGACGCCCCGACTCACTACCTCGCCTACTGGTGCCGTGATCGGCAGATCACTTCACTACCCGACGCGATTCACCGGCTCACCGCCAAGCCGGCCGCCGTGCTCGGACTGATCGACCGCGGAACCCTCGCGGTGGGCAAGCACGCCGATATCAACGTATTCGACCCTGAGCGTCTGCAGGTCGGCTATCCGGAGTACGTCAACGACTTCCCGAACGGCAAGGGTCGCTTGCGGGTGGGTGCCACCGGCTACGCGGCAACGCTCGTGAACGGTGAGGTCGTGACCGAGAACGGTGCCAACACCGGCGCCCGACCCGGTCGGGTCGTGCGGGAATTCACTCGGTGAGAACGTCGGCTAGTCCGATGCTGAGGGGGCGTGTGCGCCATCTCACGGTCGCAAGTGTTCTGATCGCGATCGCGGCGGGTTGTGGATCTTCTGGTGATGCGGGGGAAATCACCGATACGACACTCGCATCGTTGGTCGTCCCGACGCCCGACGGCCCCACGACGACCGTCGGGTCAGTTCCGGAACCGAGCGACGAAATCGATTTGTCCGAGTTGCCGGGTCGAGTGGTCGTTCAATCCGTGGGATGTGGGGTTCAGCTCGACATGTCTTCGATGGGTCAGGCAATGGAGGGTGTCGACAACGCCGAAGAAGTGATGGACATCATCGACCAATTCGATCCCGAAGGCCTCGCCTCGGTCTTTCAGGTGTGTGTGCTGAATCCCGACGGAAGTGGACTCACGCTCGTCTCCGAAACCGAGGTCGACACCTCCACGATGGGCTGGACGCTCGATGGCGAATCCGTGATGTACAGATCGGATGCTCAATGGTTCGTGGTCGATCCGGATGGCTCGAATCGACGTCCATGGGATGACCCCACCTATCTGCCTTGGCGGGCGTCTCCCGATGAATCGCTCTACGTCAATCGTTCGGTACACGATGACAACGTCTATCTCACCCCCGTCGGTGAGGAGCGCAACGGTCCCGGCAGTCGAGCCGTCCTGGAGTCGATCGAGGTTTTCGAAACCGCGTACCGTTGGTCTCCGGACGGACGTTTCCTCCTCTATTTCGAGACTCCGGGTGATTGCCCGACGATGTGGAAGATCGACGTGACCACGCTCGAGCGGACTCAGCTTTCGGGTCCGGGGTCGGCGACCGATAGCGCGGCGCTGTGCGCGATGCAGAACATGGCCTCGTGGTCCCCTGACGGCTCGACGATCCTGGTTCTCGACTACGAGGGCCTCAGTGTCGATTCGCGCCCGTTCCTGATCGACGCCGACGGAACAAATCTGCGGCCGCTCATCACCGAGGACCCTTACGATGATCCGGAGTGGATGGCCGCCGATGCGGCATGGTCGCCGGATGGCCTTTACGTGATGGTCGACATCGTTTCGGTTCGGGGGCTCGAACAGGGTGCGTCCACCTTGCACGTGGTCCGCTTGGCCGATGGCGTCATCGAACCGGTGCCCATCGACTCCGTGATGACGATCATCGACCTCATGTGGATGCCCGAGGCGCCAGCTTTGGATCCGCTTCCCCACGAAGACATGGACGCCGTCTGACGATCGAGGAAATTGCCCGTCGATGCGAGGAGAGACGGGACCAATCACTCGTCGACCAAACGGGACGACCTGTGCCGATCACCGAATTCGTGAACGGGTTAGCCGGTTGATCGATATCAGGCCGAGGCGAACGCCACCAGGTCGACCTGGGCCGATGCCGTGATCTCCGGACACGCGATCGGCATCAATTCGATGCCGTGCGTCGTGCCGAGAATGTTTCGGGCGCGAGCAGGAACGCCGGCGCGCAACAGGAGTCGGTAGAAGTTGATCCCCTCGTCGCGGAGCGGATCGCATTCGTTCACGCTGATCACGGTTCGCGGCAGATTACGAACGTCGTCCTCGGTGGCGAAACTCGGCCAGGCGAGCGGATCACGCCGGTCGAAAGCCTCGATGCCGTATCCGACTCGTCCGATGTTGTTGTGCAGGTTCAGGAAGATCCCGTTGTTCTCGGTCGACGACGGGCACTCGGGTGTGGGCCACTGCCCCGCGATGTAGGGGCAGAACGCGTACAGCCCCGAAATGCTGCCGATGTCGCCATCCTTGGCCATCTTCATGCCGGTGGCCAGCGTGAGGTTGCCACCGCCGCTCTCTCCGGCGATCACGATGCGACGTGAGTCGGCGCCGATCTTGGCGGAGTTGGCCACCACCCAGCGAGCGCCCGAAACGCAGTCGTTCAGGCCAGCCGGGAATGGTGCGACGTCGGGGAGCGACGACGGGCTGACCGAATTGCGGAAGTCGACCATCACCACCACCACGCCGCGGGCGGCGAGGAGTTTGCCCCATGCGCTGTAGTTGCCGTCGAAGCACGACAACGAGCTCATTCCGCCGCCGTGGATGTAATAGACGCACGGCAGTACGTCGTTGTTGTCGGGCCGGATCACGCGCAAGGTGATCGTGTTGCTGTCGGGTTGCGAGGTCACGGATTCGTTGTGAATGCGCAGGCCGGCGGTCGGAGCGTTCTCCTCGGTGTCACAGATCGACATCATCGAGCGGTACATCTCGGCCGATGCCATGCCTTCGGGCGAGTTGCTCCGCTCGAGCAGAGTCGCACGATCGGGAACGTCCGGCGACTCGAAGCTCGGCATCATCGCGAGTAGGGCCTTGATGCGCGGATCGATGCGCGGATCGGTGGCGGTGTTCGCAGTCATGTTTCCCCCCGGATATGTCGAGAGCTTCCCCTCAGTTATTTCGAGAGCGGGTGACGGGATCCGTCGCTCCGCTCCTCCCGATTCTAGAGACCCGCTGGGGACTTCGTGAGTGGAGCGGGTGACGGGAATCGAACCCGCATAGCCAGCTTGGAAGGCTGGAACTCTAGCCATTGAGCTACACCCGCAGAGATGGTCAGTTTAGGGGAAGACGACCGAATCGCTCCAGCCTGTGATCAGTCGCCGAGGTCGGGTGCCCATGGGCTTCCGTTGATGTGACTGCCACCGTCCACGAAGAGTGTGTTGCCGGTCAGGTATCGGCACTCGTCGCTGGCGAGGAACGACACAACCGGCGCGATGTCCGCATAGGGGTCACCGATGCGGCCCATCGGGTTGGCACCGTCAGCGGCGGCCTCGAGTTCGGGGTGTTCACCCATCACCCGACGGAAGGCCGCACTCTTGGCCGCCGGGCAGATCGCGTTCACGACCACGCCGGTCGATGCCCACTCGCGCGCCGCAGTGCGGGTGAGCGCGCGCAACGCCTCTTTGCCGGCGTTGTATTCGAGTGTGCCCATGTGGGCGTTCACTCCGTTCAGCGAGCACACGTTGACCACCCGACCCCACTGTTGGGCCTTCATGTGCGGGAAGCATTCGCGCATCGCCCAGAAGGCGGCGAAGTACGCCATGTCGAGTCCGTGCTGTAAGAGGGTGGTCGCTTTGTTCTCGACCCTTCCCATGCGCCCGCCGCCCCACGCATTGTTGACGAGGATGTCGATGGGCCCGAGCGCCTTCGCGCCGGTGGCGACCATGGCGACCACGTCGGGTTCGCGCGTCACATCGGCGCGAACGAAGTGCACGGCATCTTCGTACTCCGAAGCCGACGAGCGGCCACGGTCCTCGTCGATGTCGACGGCAACCACTCGGACGCCATCCTCCACGAGCCGACGAACGATCCCGGCGCCGATTCCGTCGGCACTGCCGGTCACCAAGGCGACTCGGCCGTCGAGGTGACCCACGTTCAGCCGATCAACGACTCGATCGCCGACACCACCGCCGGATCATCCGGGGTGACCATCGGCGAATACCGAGCCACGATGCGACCATCACCGGCCACGAGGAACTTCTCGAAGTTCCAGCGGATGTCACCGCTCGTGCCCTCGGCGTCGGCGACCTGGGTGAGTTCTTGGTAGATCGCGTGCCGGCCGCCGCCGTTGACTTCCACCTTCTCGGTCATCGGGAAAGTGACTCCGTAGGTGGTCGAGCAGAACGTCGCGATCTCCTCGGGCGATCCCGGCTCCTGGGCGCCGAATTGATTGCACGGAACACCCACGACGGTGAAACCCTGCGCGCTGTACCGCTCGTGCAGAGCTTCGAGAGCGGTGTACTGCGGGGTGAGGCCACACTTGCTGGCCACGTTCACCACGAGGAAGGCCTTCGCGCCGAAGTCGCCGAGTTTGGAGGGCGAGCCGTCGAGTTTGCTGATCGGTAGATCGAGAATCGTCATGTCCGCACTGTTGCACAGTGAGAACACGACATCAGAGTCGGGGAGGGGGGATTTGAACCCCCGACCTCCTGCACCCAAAGCAGGAACGCTACCACTGCGCCACTCCCCGGTTCCCCCGATGCTACCGGTGGTTCCCTTACCATCGGATCGTGGTTGCGCTCGTGGTGGTGATCGTCCTCTGGGTCGTGTCGCTACT
>Ga0129333_10000767_pt1 | contig 27992 bp, 33 predicted proteins | sample CPB6_08_DNA_FD_94474 | JGI IMG/M metagenome (GOLD analysis project Ga0129333, IMG submission 94474) | Freshwater to marine salinity gradient microbial communities from Chesapeake Bay, USA - CPBay_Sum_0.6_0.8_DNA | ecosystem: Environmental > Aquatic > Marine > Coastal | place: USA: Chesapeake... | reverse complement strand
TCCAAGAGATGCCCAACCGTAACCATTCCATCTCCAACGAATGCCGTTGTACACATAGATTTGATTTACTGCAGGATTCGATGGAAAGTTAAGTGGCATATCATGTTATTTCTAATACAGATACAATTACATCTACGTCACCCGTAGTTCCAGCAGTTGCTCTTAACGTGTTTCCAGATTCTAAAACAATTGGGGCATCCAATACTTGCAAAGATGCTGCAATTGGAAGATTTGCATTAGTTATTATGGAATATCCAGTTGATCCTTTTACCATTTCTACTGTTATTGTACTTGGTCTGTAAATATCAATATTACTGCAATTAATAGAATTTACAATTGCTGTTCCAGCTACACCAGAATAAATTGAAGTAGCAGCAGTGGTTCCTAAATTTGTTCCAAAACTTTTATACGCTTCCGCCATTTTCTAATTCCTTTAATTTATCAATATACCATTGTGGCAATTCTAATTGAAAATAATCACAAGCTTCTTCTATAGAATCAAACCAATACCACCCACCAACTGGATATGTATATGTATCTTTTAAATCACGATACAAACTAAAAGATCCTGCTAGTACAAAATTTGGTCCAGTTAACAAGCACCCGTCATCGTTTTTATAAAACCCAGAAGTATCCATATTTTCTCCTTAACCACTAACAGCCCAACCTTTTGAAATTGCAATCATTGGATTATCACTTGCAGTTCCCCAACTTCCAGTAACAGTTATTGTTTTTGCATTTGCTCCACTTGCTCCAACCGTTGCTAGATTAGTATAAATATTATTCAGTGCCGTTGGACCTAACATAGATGGATTCGGTAAAGTTATATTTTGCGCAACTCCATACATATTAATTTTTCGCAAAGCGTTGTCATTATTAAATACACCACTCAACTGAATAGTTGAACTGCTAAACCCAAATGTAAGACCATTTATTTCTTCTAACGAAGAACAGTTTTCAAACATATTTCCATGAGCTAAACCGCTAGTAACAGCATTTGCTGGTTCTAAATTTATATCTTCAACATAACTTAAACTTGCTGCGGCCTGAAAAGCATTAGAAGCACCACCGCTAGTTGTATAAAACCCACTAAAATATTTTACTAGAGTACCTGTTAGAATATTACTTGTACCTGAAGAATTTCTTGAATATAAAAGTGGTAAAGTTCTAATAAGAGATCCATTATACATTCCAGTATTAAAAGATTTAATTGTGGTGGTTCTTGCCTCTCTCAATGAAGTGCAATTTAAAAAGATATTTGTATTAGTGCTATTAAATGAAAGATTTATATCTGGAACAGATTTTAAAGCGTAACAACCAGAAAATACAGATGCAGCTGTTGACACACTACTAGTATCTAAAAATGGAACTGAAGTTAGATTAACACAATTTTGAAACATAGTAGATATATCAGTACAAGCAGATATATCAAGATAAGGAATTTCTTTTAAACTATAACAATTTTGAAACATACCAGCAGTGGTTGTTGCTCTTGTACAAGGCAGTGGTGGAACTTTTTCTAATCTGAAACATGAACTAAATAAAGTTGCAACACTAGTGGCACACGAAAAATCCAAATAAGGAATTTCCACTAACGAATAGCAATTTTGAAACATACTAGCAGCAGTATTTGTTGGTCTAAAATCCTGCAAAGTTGGTAATCTTTCCAAATTGTAACAATTTGCAAACATAGAAGAAACATTGTTCATATTATCACAGTTCAAATTTGGTATTTTTTTAAGAGTATAACAACCGCTAAACATACCATTTGAGTTTTGAACGGATCTGGTACTAACAAATGTATCTGGTAAAACATCTAAAGCAAAGCAATTAGAAAATAAATTTGTAGTGCCTGTTGCTGCTCTTAAATCTAAATTTACAATTTTTCTCAAGGATCTAATATCAGCAAACATATAACTCCAACCAGTTATACTATTTTGACCAATATAATTAAATTGCTCTAAATTTCTATGTGTTACAACTGGTATAAGAGATCCTATAGTGAGACTTGACATAGTTCTACCAGCAATTGCTATGTCCAACCAACCAGTAGTATTAACACTTGTTTGTGGTCCTACTGTTGGATGTCTTCTATTAAGATCAATTAGTGTAAGTCCATGTCCTGCTTGTGGCGTAATTGTTATAATTGCTGTTTTATACCCAAAGTATGGATCTTGCATAGTGAATCCAGCATAATCACCCTCATGATAATTATAAGTTGCAGTAGCACCGCTATTATAATTTTCAACAATGCCATTTCCCCAATTTACAGTATAAGCTCCCTGAACTCTAAAAGCAACTGGATTGGTTTCTGTGTTTGTAACTTTGTACGCTGCTACTAATTTTTGATCTTGATCTGTGATTGATGGCAGTGGTGTCCAACCACCAATTACAACATCAAGTGGAGATACAAAGGTAGATCTACTATTATGCGTTATTCCTACTACAGATCCACCAGAAACACTTGTTTGTAATACTACCGATTCTGTATCATAACCTTTTATAATTGCAGTTGGTGGTTCTGTATATCCAGTACCACCAGCAGTAACAGTGATATCCCCAAGTAATCCTGTCATTCTACAAATTGCAATTGCAGTGCTTCCACCAGAAAATGTAATTGTAGGTGGTTCAGTATATCCAGTTCCACACTCAATAATAGGAACAGCAACAGCACCAACACTTGAACCACCAGAACCTAGTGTTATAGTTGGAGTTGATAAATATCTACTTCCAGGATTTGTTATAGTTATACCAACTAGTTTTCCGTTAGAAATAACGGCAGTTCCTGTCGCTGTTGTTCCACCACCACTAGGAGAAGAAAATGTAACACTAGGTGTTGATGTGTATCCAATACCAGGATGAACAATTCTTACTTCTTTAACACTATACCATGGAGTAATACTTGCAATTTTTCCATTGGGAACTCCACTAGTATAAATAGTTGCAATTCCAGTTGCACCAGTTCCACCACCACCACTAAATGTTAAATTTGGTGCTACTCCATGAACACCACCTCTGTCTAATACTATAATTTCTGCAACTGTAGAATTTATAAACTTAGCTGTTGCTCTAGCTCCATATCCATTTCCATTACTTGGTCTTATATAATCAGTAGATCTAGAAGTATCAGAATAGTCCCTTATGTCATTATATTTTTCAATAGAAACTACACCGTCATAAACATTGTCCAGTCTATTGATACCAATATAACCATTATTGAATCTATTTTTTCTCATCTAAAAAACCATCCTCTTGCTGTTGTAGTAACACTCAAAGTTGTACTGTCATATCTGTTGACTATATGTTCTCTGTCAAAAAACCCATAAACATAAACAGTAGATCTTAATGTTGGTGGTGCAACCCCACCAACAGAAGAAGCATATATTGGTCCACGATATGAAGGTATAACAATCATGCTAGATTACCTGATAAATTGAATGTATTGCTTGCATAACACAACAAAGATGCTGCACCATGCTGTGATGCTATTTCTAATAATCCATCAACGCTATTTATTGTTGTACCAGAAGCAGTAAATGTAACTCTTCCAGTTCCAATTCGCATAACAGTGCAGTTAAATCCAATAGGAAGTCCAGTTGGAACTGTTATACTTTTAACAGTTCCAGCATTTACTGTAATTATTTTTCCATCATCTGTTGTCTGCAAAGAATAAGAATCTGTTTGTGCATTTATTGAACTAGATCCAACTCTAAATCCACTTTCTGAAAATATGTGAGATCCACCAGTGATTGCAGCAGAAGCAGAAATTCCAGAAGAACTTCGTAATAGTCCACTAAAAGTAGCACCAGAAATAGTAGTTGGAATGTTAATTGCACTGGTGCTAAATGATATCATATTAGAACCAGTGTTACTGATTCCATTGTAAAACGTTAAAACACCATCTGATTGACCGATAAGTGTGTTTGATGTTGGTGCGCTTGCATTTCCAAGTTTAATATACGCTATTCGCGCTTGACCAGTTGTTGCTACTTTTAAAGCACCAGTGGTTGAATGCTGAATAAACAATGGATCTACATTTGCTGTTGAATTTGTTATATAAACAGTTGCAGCATTAAATGTTGATCCAGAAGTTGCCGATATTCCAGCAGCAGCAGATACCAGACCAGTTGATGATAAAGTTCCTTTGACAGAAACTGCACCTGTGATTCCAACAACACCAGATGTACCGTTAGTGTCAAGATGAACTTGACCAACACCACCAAGTGGATCTTGTATTTTAAATGTTGCTAGTGGAACACCACCAGTATCAATATCAGCAGCCTGTAATGTCAATAAAACATTTCCTGGTTGATCTCCAACAGGTTGAGTTGCTTTTAGTATAAGATTGCTATTGGAACCATCGATTGTTGGATTAGCATTTGTTAATGTAATTGTTGCAGGAGCGAGTGTGACTCCAGATGAGACATAAATGCTTTGCATAGTTGCACCAGCATTCATTACTTGTCTGACTGTAAATGTGTTACCTTCATTTATTCTTGCAACATTGGTGATCGCTCCAGTAGATCCATTTATAGAAGTAACTACATTCTGTTGATCGTGTAATGTGACAACACCACCAACAGCATTTCCAACATATATTTTTCGATCAACAACATTAACCGCCAATTCACCAGCGGAAAGACCAGACGGTGCTGAACCCGATGTAAATGAATTTTTAGTTAATATTTTTGCCATATCATGCTACCTGAGACTGCTGCTGTTTCCTTGTTTTTGGTTCACTGATCTTTTTCTTAAGTTCTGTTATTTGATCTATAAGATTTTGATTTTCATTTTTAATATTAGTTAATTGATCTTGTGTCTCAGTATATTTAGCATTTAAATTATGATACTCCGCAATAGCATTATCTTTCAGAGAAGATTCTCTAGCAACTTGAGATTGTAAAGTATTGACCTGATTTAGTAGACTATTTCTTTCAGATTCTAGAGTATTTTTTTCACCTTGAATAACATTAATATTTTGATTTGTATTATTCAGTTGGGATCGTAGGTGCTCAAGATCATGTGTGTGTTGATTTCTTATAGAATCAATTTGTCTTGAGTGCTGAAGTTTTAAATTTTCAATTTGATCTACAAGACCTTCAAATTTATCACTTTCATCATTAGCAAACTTTTCAGAATTTTTTACCTTTGTTTGCTCAATTAATAGTTTTGCCTCAAGTACAAGATTGATTGCAAGTAAATCCTTGCATTTTTTCTCCAAGAATGGAACAACTACCGTATCATTATAATTCACTTCGTCCATGATATACCTCCATTGTTATATATTAGAATGTTCCGCCATCTACTGTACCTATTGCTATTGTACCGCTTGTATTTGTAAATTCTCCGTTAGTGAAAGAGAATGTTCCCATATTTAGACCAGATGTAATTGTTGACCAATTTATTGTAACAGCAGCACTTTCTGCACCAGAATTAGCAATTGAAAGACCAGTGCTTGTTGTTGAAAGTGTTGCAACATAATTTCCAGTCGTATCTGTTCCAAGTGCAACTGAGTTTGGTGCTATAGTTGCAGTAATATTGATGTCTGCTGAACCATTAAACGATGCACTACCAGAAACATCACCAGTTAATCCAATTGAACGAGATGTTGTTAATGTGTTTGCACTTGTTGCTGTAGTTGCAGTTGATGCATTACCACTTAGCGATCCAACAAATGTTGTTGCCGAAAGCGAGTTTGTTACTGCATTATATGTTAAACCAGAATTATATCTAATTCCTTGATTCGAATCTGATGCTGTTGGAACAAACACAATGGCAGCAGAGGTATCTGATGTGTCAGAAGTGGTTATAACATTTGTTGATGTAAACGCTGTAAATCCAGCAGAATTTGAATTAATCCACGTTGGTTGACTACTAGTTCCATTTGCCTTTAAAATATATGCTGCTGTTCCTAAATCTGATGGAGCAACAACAGTTCCACTATGATCTGGAAATGTATATGTTCTTTCAGCAGACAGCAATGCTGGAGTCAATTTACCAATATTTGTTCCACTAAAATGATATTCACTTGCTAAAAGTGGACTATAAGTTGTTACAGTTACAGTATCTGATGCTACAGAAGCTGCATTTGCAAATACAAATTTTGACAATGAATCATCGTAACCAAAAAATCCAGTTTTTCCTGTAACATTAAAGTAACTGAATGCTATACCACGATCTTTACCGCCATCAGATACAGTTAGTGGTGCACCACCAGAAAGACCTAATGTAATTATTGGATCATCGACAGTCATGACATCACTGTTAACAGTAGTGGTAGTTCCATTGATTGTGAGATTACCAGTTACTGTAAGATTTCCACCGACAGTACCATTACCAGATGTAGTTAATGTAGTGAAAGAGGGATTTGATGTAACTCCAACAGTTATCAATCCAGTAACAGCAGTAAGGGTTGCTTGATTACCAGCAGCAATTGTCACTGCACCTGTAAATCCATTCACTGTAGTTACTGCACCCCCCGCAATATTAGAATCTACATAATTTTTTACTGCAAGTGCTGTTGGTGTGTTATTGTCTGATGCACCAACAAGTGTTTTACTAGTAATAACTTCGGTTGCTAATCTTATAATTGATCCATCATTTTTTGCTATATAAAGTGAATTTAATTGATCTACAAATGCTGGTTCACCAAATGTTATTCCGCCTACGTTTGGTGCAGCAGACCCAGTTGATCTTTTGACTCTTAATGTTGCCATATTAGAAAACCTTTCGCTCTAATTTCAGTATGATCCGCCATCTATTACACCAGTGCTGTTCGAACCATACAAATTATTAACAGTCACTTTACGATTTGTTCCATTTGCACCATCATCCACGAACAGAATATCTGTTCCAATTATGGTTGTAGTTTCAGTTGCACCATCAAGATCAATTGCGCTCAGTGAAACTTTATTTGCCGTTGAGATTGTGCCAAGTTTTGTATCAGAAATTGCGGCAGATGCATTGATATCAGCGTCAACGATAACGCCAGTTCCAATAGCAGCAACACCACCAGTTGTGATCGTTATATCACCAGAAACCAAACCAAAAGTATAATCTGTAATTCTTGAAACTGCTGCTTTTCTATTTGTTCCATTTGCACCATCATCAACTATTATTAGATCTGTGGATACCAGTGCTGCACCAATGTCAGTTCCACCATCAATGTCTAGAGCAGCAAGTGAAACTTTATTTGCTGTTGAGATTGTGCCAAGTTTTGTATCAGAAATTGCGGCAGATGCATTAATATCAGCATCAACAATCACCCCAGTGCCAATTGCAGCAACACCGTTGGATGCAATTGTTATATCGCCAGATACTTTACTGAAGACATATGTTGGAACTCTTGTAACATCAGTTTTGCGATTTGTTCCAGCACCACCGTCATCAATTATTAACAAATCACCATCTGCTATTGCTGCACCAATATCAGTTCCACCATCAATATTAATTGCAGCAAGAGAAACCTTGTCTGCAGTAGCAATTGTTGCAAGTTTAGTGTCAGCAATTGCAGCAGATGCATTTATATCATCATTGACGATTGTTCCATCAAGAATCATCGTTGATGTTACAGTACCACTATCGCCTGTCGTGATAATTGTACCACTAACGTTAGGTAATGTGTATGTTCTTGATGCGGAGAGAGCAGCAAGTGTTATGCCACCAATATTTGTTCCGTCTGTTGTAAGATATAATGCTTTAAATTCTGCATCACCAGGATTTCCAGCAGTGACAATATCATTTACTATTGTGGCATTTGGAAAAAATGTAAATCTATTATCAGATGCGTCAAACCCAAAGAATCCAGTTTTTCCTGCGGTATCAAAATAAGTAAATGCCACACCACGGTCTTTACCACCATCTGAAACCGCAATTGGTACACCACCAGATGTACCAAGAAGCATCATTGGATCATCAACTGTAGTGACATCACTATTAACCGTGGTTGTTGTTCCATTAATTGTAAGATTTCCACCAACAGTAAGATTATTTGTTATTGTTACGTCATTTGGTAAACCAACCGTTACCGTTCCTGTTCCAGATACTTCAATCTCATTGGTCGTTCCAGATATAGACACTACACCTGTATTTCCAATTGTAAGTGTATCGGTTCCAGCATTTGTAGTTAGTGTAATGCCAGATCCTGCAGCAAAAGTTAGAATATCACTTGCTGCATCTGCTGTTAATCCAGACTGACCAGCAACAGCAATTTGATTAAATTGATTTGTACCAGCAGAAGAAACTGCAGTGTCAACATATGATTTAACTGCTCCCTGAGTTGGAATTTTATTATTACTTGTTCCAAGAGATGTAGAAGAGTCAACTTCAGCACCTATTCTTACTGGATTCCCATCACTATTTGTTACATAAAATGATGTTATACCCTGCACATATGTTAATTCACCGAATGTTAACCCGCTTGGTGGGGTGCTTGTAGTCGTTCTTCTAACTTTAATTGTTGCCATCTCAGTATTCTCCACCGTCCAATTGGACGTATTCTATTGTCTCTAGTGTGGAATTTCCAGTATATCCCTGAAATCCAGACTTTGAAATTACAAAACCATCTACGTTAAGGGTTCCAAGTATATTTATATTTCCAAGAACGTCTAAGTTTCCACTTATAGTTACATTTTTAGATAATCCAAATTCTAATTCTGAAGTCCCTCTGGTTGTAATTTGAATTTCATTGGTAACTCCTTTTGCAGTTACAGTACCATATGCACCTTTAATTGAAGTTACATAAGTTCCAGATATTGTTCCAGTTGGTCCAGTTGGACCTTGAATTCCTTGCGGGCCCACTGGTCCAGTAGGACCAATCTGTGTATTCATTACTTGCTGTGCTGTTAATATCACAGATGGTGACTGTGAATGTGTGGGGAGTCCACCCCCTGTAAAATACGTCAAAGAAACATTTGTGTTGCTTGCGTGCCAATATAATTGTATTTTATCATTAGCAGCAATGGGCAACATAATATTCCAAGAAGTCAAAGCATATCCAGGACTATTAATGCCTCTTTGCTTTGGTATTGTTACAACACCACCACTATCTGGTATGTCTGTTCCATTTTTCTTAAACCAAAAAGTTGCTTCTTGCTCATTATTATCTGTATTTTTTAATTGTACAGAAAATTGTATATTATAAACACCAGCATGATAAAAAATTATCCCTTCATTATTATATAAAGTAATTCCATTATTAGCAGAATCTAGATTACTAAAAGTTATTCCATACGAAACAGTTGTTCCTGTAATTTCTTTATTATGAGTATCCCAAAATGAACCCCAATACCCAAGAGCACCACCAGGTCCACTTGGACCTTGAATACCTTGTGGTCCAGTTGGACCTTGTATACCCTGTATGCCCTGAGCACCAGTTGGACCTTGAATTCCTTGAGCACCAGTTGCTCCAGTTGGACCAGTTGGACCAGGAACAGTCGATGCTGCTCCCGTTGGTCCCATTGGACCAATGGGGCCTTGTATACCTTGTTGACCAACTGGAGTCGCAACAATAATTGTTGATTCTTTTTCTACGCTTGCAATCAAATTGACAGTCGAGGGGTATACAACAATTTCTGGTCCCTTGACATTCGTTACAGTTAAATCGGTTTGATTTAAATTTGATGTTAAAAATTTTGGTGTAGAATCACTCTGCGCTATTATGTTAGATACATTCGCTTGCGCGCTTGCTGTTGTCGATTCTTTGAATGTAGTAATAACAAGTATTACTTGATCATTCGGAGTTGGCATTTATTACCTTGTGATTTCTCTTGGAATTTCAAACGATCCTTCAGTCAATCTAATAGTTTCATTGAAAGCATTAGTTAATTCAAAATCATAGAAGTGCTTACCTGATGGAGCATTTTTCATAGTTGTTTTGTCAATCTTAATTAATATCCCACCAGTTACTCCAGATTCACCATTCAATCCAGTATTAAAACTTATTCCACCCACACCAAATATACCATCAATTCCAGGAGTAAAATCACCAGTAATTCCACCACCAGTCACGCCATTTTTTGTCAAATGTAATAAAACTTTATCTTCTCTTTGTGATCTTCGTACTTGTATTTCTCCAGAATAATTTGAAAGATCAATACCAGTACCACCAGCAAATTTATATTGCATGTGTAATTTAAAAGTTGTTCCTTGTTCTGCGTATATATCGAATCTTGCCGCTGGCATGTTTTCTCCTTTTTAATATTTATTCAAAAGTACCGCCATCTATAAATCCGAAATATAATCCACCAACAGTTAAATTTCCTGTTATTGTAACATTATCTGGCAATCCAATTATTATATTTGGACAATTCTTAGTAACTTCAATTTCCCCAGTTGTTCCTGTGATACCAACAGCACCAGTACACCCATTGAGTGAAGTTATATTATCACCTAATATTTGCGATTTGACATTTGTTTCAGATGAAGTATAAACATTTCCAGAAACATCGTAAAATGCAAATTTATAACCAGTAAGTGTTCCTGGAATGTCTACTGGTAAAGTTGGAGTTGCATATGCAAATAAATTACCTACACTAATCAATTCCATCTTATCTGATGGTTTTCGTTGTAGTAAAATTTTGTCACTGCTTGATGGTGTGGTCACAGTGGCAAAAGTAAGTCCTGTTGGTCCAGGATTTGAATAATTTAATTCAAAATAAGAAATTCCACTATATTCATATAATGAAATTCCTCTTCCTGCTGCAACATTTATATAACCAGTCGGTCCTTTTGGTCCAGGTTCTCCAGTCGGTCCAGTTGGTCCTGCAGGACCAATTAAATCACTACCACCACCAAATGCAACCCATTGACCAGTTTGACCAAAAGGATCATAATCATTTACAAAAGTAAATAATATACCACTTGCGCTGTCTACCCATCTATGCCCAGGATTTGGGTTTGTAGGAGCAGTTAATCCAAAAGTAAATTCTGCTCCATATGGGCATGTAAGTTTCCAAGCATATCCATTATAAATCCAGGTTCTTCCATCATAAGTGTAAGTGTCGCCAATACATTCAGTTGCTGGAAAATTAATACCAGTAAATCCAGCATTACCCCCACCAAAAGTAGGACATCCCAGACCTATCTCAATCCAATGTCCCGTATTATCAATATCTTGTAAGAATGTGTACTCTACTGCATCATTATAATGAAACCATTTATCACCAGAATCAGGAGTTGATGGTGCAGTATTTCCAAGAGTATAATTATTAAGTCCCGTTAATGTGACATTGACGGATCCAGATGTGCCTAGAAAACGCCATCCGTATCCGTCATATGTCCATACTCTATTATCTACCGAATAAGTATCACCAGGTGATGGTTGGGGTGAAACGGGGAAACCCATTAATTCTCATTTCCTATGTCATGAGAAAAATTCAGCGACTAACTTTCTTTTTCTCCTTATATTTAGGAAATTTAATTGTAGTGATTTTCTTTTTCTCTTCTTCTAATTTATTAATTTGCTGCTGGATTTGTTGTTGCTGATTAGCAATTTCTTGTAATATATTACGATATTGATTAAAATTGTCTTGAATTCTTGGTATTTCTGATTTTGGAATCTTACCTTCCTCTAACAGTTTTTTGGAAGCAAGATATCCAAGTTCAGGTTTTCCAGCATAAAATGCAGTTGCTGCAAGTTCATCAAGTATAGCATAATCATAAATTGCGTTTGCTACGAACAAAATATCATCTTTTGGGAGAGGTATTTCAGCAGCAGTTCTTGCAAAAACAAATGCTGCTGCTGGTTGATTTAATTTTTGACGAAGGACTTGAGCAATATGATAAAGAGGTTCAGCGCGAATAGGTCTTGAATTATATGCATTCATAAAAGATGTTTGAACTTCAGGCCATGGTCTATCCATCATTGCTTGGGATATTGCAACTCGATAAAGAGAATAATATACTTCTTCTGCCCATCCACCCATGTTTGCTCTTTTAAGATATGCCTTTTCTGCTTTTTCCCATTGCTGTGAATCAAAATAAGATTGCGCAAGATAAAATTGATATCTGGTATTGTCTGGTTCATCAATTAGTGCTTTTTCAAGAATTTCTGCATCTCTTGAATATTTTTCAACTGGACTAATTCCAACGTTCCTTGCTCCAAGAGTTCTTGCATTAAGAAAATAATTACCTTCCAATTTAACCAACATAGGTTTATCATTTGTCGTACATGCAGGATATTCATGAAGAACTCCACGATACTCCCACTTAGAATCAACTTTAAATATTTGAGTTCTCCACCAAGAAAACTCAGGTCTTCCCATGCGAATGACATAAGCATCAGCATTTGGATTGCTTGGCATTTTAAAATCGCCTTCAATCTTGTCATCAGCATCAATCACCCAAGCATAATCTGCTTTGCCATCGCAATGACGAAGTGCTAAAGATCTGTTATGTCCAAACCCTTTCCATTCGTCTTGGTGTAGTTCACCTGGAATTCCTTTTTCAGCAAAAAATTGTTTAATAAGTTCTTGAGTTCCATCAGTAGAACCAGTATCGGAAATTACCCAATAATCAATATACGGAACAACAGATTCAAGACACTCACGAATAATGTGAGTTTCATTTTTAACAATCATACACAATGTTATTTTTGGTTTCATGATATATACCTTCTAGTTATTAGTATGTATATCTGATGTATAGTCATCAGTTGTTGGTTTTACAAAACTAACACTTGAAATGTCAATATGTATTTTTTCTAAAACATATCCAAATGTTTTTAAATATTCTGCTGCCTGATTAAATCGTGAAGTATAGATGTTGTTCCAACCACTATGCACTCCGTCTGTATGGGCAGTTTCAAAATATATTTGTTTTATGTTTAACCTAGAAAAATCTGTAGACAAAATAATATCAACATCATGACCTTCCACATCAATAAATAATTTATCAATAATGTCACTTTTTGAAAATTTTAATTTATCATTTAAATAAGTATTTAAACTGAAACAAGGAACTTCAATTTCTTGAACAAAATTTTCTGGAACCTGGTGCATGACAACATGATTTTTATTAACAGAGGCAACTTGTGCATCTCCTGTTTTATACCAAGGAGGTAGAAACAATTTTATAAAGCCGTCATATGTGCTTATAGCAACATTTGATATAATTTTATTATGTAAAAAATTGTAACTATTAAATATTAATGGAATTGAATACGGATTAGCATCAATAAAAATTGCAAATACATTATCATGATTTGATGCTTTTATATAATCAAAAACATGATCTTTTGCATCACAAACACCAATTTGAATTATAGTTGTCATTTTAATTTCTCAAACACCTCTATTATTTGATCGACGCGATTGCCAACTAAATGATTTTTTGTTATTTTATTATAAATATTAGTTGCAAGATAATTTCTATAATCATTATCATTATATAATTTTAACATTTTTTCGTATGCTTCCTGCCCTGTACTGAAATAACATATGTCTTCATCTTCGGTAAACAAATCATATATTCCAGTTTCAGGAGAAATGCGATTTGTTATTATTGCATTCCCACATCCACCCGCTTCAAATATTCTTCGTGTTATCTCATCATACCTAGCAAACTGATATGTGAATGTCCCAGAATTATAGTAATCTGTGTTATCGTAATCCCATATTTGTTTATTTACAAATCTATCTTTAAAAATATCACTGAATTCTTTTATCAATGGTCTATAACCCAAACACGATGTTACACAAATATTTTGCCTATTTGTATTTTCTTTTTTATAGAAAATTTCATCATCACACCAATGCGTCATCCAGTATGATGGCAACCCCCTGGAAATATATTCTTTATGACATCTCAAATCTGGAGTGAAAAAAGCATCAACATGTTTTATTCTTTCCTGATTATCAATTTTTGTTTGTGGTTCATCACCAAGTTCAAGAAATATTTTTGTTTTTGTTTTTAATTTAAATTCTTTAAGTCCAAGATCAAAAGACTGAGAAGGACCACACCACATAAAAAAAATTAAATCATATTTTTCAGATTCTGCTGTTAATTTTGCAAAATTGCATGATTTCGGATTAAGATCATAATATGATACATTATGTCCTTTTTTCTGAAAAGATTTACCAACACCTAGAGGAGTGCTCCATTTATCTGGGTTCTCTGGATTGAAATTGTAAGATATAGCAATGTTCATTTATTTTTAGCAATCCAATCTTCTAATTTTATTTTTGGATTCCATCCAAAATGTTGTTTTGCTTTAGAATTATCTGCTTGAGTAATTCTAGACTCACCCAATCTAGGTGGGATATTTGTCCTATCGCCACCAATCATGTTCACAATCTCATTGATTGAATGATTTATACCAGTGCCAATATTATAGATTTGTCCCCACTCGTATGTTGTAAATTTAATTTCATTTTCAACCACATATTTTGGTGCTTGAAATTTTGCTGCAAGAATATTTGCATTCACGACATCTGAGACATGAGTAAAATCTCTTCTTTGTTCTCCATCACCAACAATAGTCATTGGTTGATTTGCATTTTTTTGTCTTAAAAATATTCCAATGACTGGAGCATATTGTCCTTTTAATGGTTGTCTTTCTCCATAAACATTAAAATATCTGAATATAACTGTTTGCAATCCAAATAATTTAGAATACATTTTACACAATTCTTCACCAGATGTTTTTGAAACAGAATATGGATTTAAACAATCATTTGGCATTGTTTCCCTTAAAGGGGGGATATTTTTCAATCCATACGCAGATGAAGTTGATGAATACATCAAACGATTAACTTTGTGTAGTCTACAGAGTTGTAATACTGTAGCAGTGCCTAATGTATTTGTTTTCACTGCCTTTAGTGGATCAATTATGCATGGTTGAATTCTTGCTTCAGCTGCAATATGAAACACAACTTCTGGTTTATGTTTTTCAAATACTTGATTGCATTTATCATAATCGCAAATGTCATATTTGTAATTATGTGCTTTATCATTCCAATAAAAAAAATCATGAGCATCAGATGATTCGTTGTCGATCACAACAACCTCATGCCCCTGTAAAATTAATTCATCAGTTAAATTTGAACCAATGAATCCCGCACCACCTGTAATTAAACATTTCATAAACTCTCCAATTTTAATATCACTTCCACAAAACAAAAACTCTACTGTCACTAGTAGCTACGTTGCTAAAATCATAACATTGATATTTTACATCTGGTGGAGTAGACTTTATTAAGATATCAAACCAATTTGCACTTGGAATATCTTCAATTATCATAATTCCACCGCTGGTTAATTTTTTATAGTAAAGTTCAATGCACTTTATTTGAGATTCTAATGTGTGTGGACCATCATCGTTTATTATATCAAAATTTGACAATGTATCACAGAAATCTTCATTATATGCATCATTTATTATTATTTTTGTTCGACTCTCATCAATTTTATTTTTTATATTTTCTAAACTTTTCCTGGGTTGTATATCAACTGTAGTAATATTTCCATTCGGAAAATAATGATTCCATAATATTGTAGAAGCACCGTGATAAACACCAATTTCTAATAAATTTATGTCACGCTCTCTATAAGAAGACAATAGATCATCATATAAAGCTGCATAAGGATGTTTGGTGAATTTATCTGTTCCCCATTGCAATGCTTCGTTTAAATATAAATTTTCATCTGCTATTATTTGATTTATAGTTCTTAACATAAATATTTTTTATTTAACAATTTCTTTTTTTGATCTCGCCAAAGCAGATCCTATAACTTGGTGCATATCGTAGTATTTATAATCTGCTAATCTGCCTCCAAAAATATATTTTTCGGTATCTATTCTTTCTTTGTAATTTTTATACAGTTGATTATTTTTTTCATCATTTATTGGGTAAAATTTTTCTTTACTTCTGTCCCATAATTGAGGATATTCTTTAGTAACAATTGTAAAATCTTGTTTTCCTAAATTAAAATGTTTATGTTCTATAGTTCTAGTATATGGAATATTTTCACTAGTATAGTTAATTACGGCATTTCCTTGAAAGTCGGAAATAGTATAAAATTCATGTTCAAATTTTAAACTCCTCCATTCTAATTCTCCCATGTCATAATTAAAAAATTCGTCTATAGCACCTGTATAAATTACTTTAGTTGCCAAAGAATTATAATATTCTCTGTCACTAAAATAATCAACATTGATATTTACTTCAATATCTTTTAATAAATTATCAAATAATTCATTATAACCATTAATTGGCATTCCTTGAAATTCATCATCAAAATAATTATCATTCATAGTTAGTCTAATAGGTAATCTTTTCACTATTGATGATGGCAATTCTTTTGGTTCTTTACCCCATTGTTTTTTTGTATACCCATATATAAATTTTTGATAAATTTCTACACCAACTTGAGAAATAATCCATGATTCTAAATCATTTAAATTATTATTTTGTTTGACATGATTTAGTTTATCTATTGCTTCCGATGGAGTTTTAACATCCCAAATTTGATAAAGAGTAAATAAATTAATAGGAAACGAATATAATTTATTATTAAAATTTACTTTAGGTCTATAAGTAAAATACTTCAATGGACAATATTTATTAACATAATTCCAAATATTTAAATCATTTGTATGAAATATATGAGGACCATACACATGGACATGTATACCACCTACATTTTTTGTGTGGCAATTTCCTCCAGTATGTGATCTTTTGTCGATGACTAGACAAGTATATCCAGCATCAGTAATTTGTCTAGCAAATACAGATCCAAATAAACCAGATCCAACAATCAAATAATCGTATTTATGTTTCATTGTAATATTTTAGATAACAAGCATTTGTATTTATGTCCTTCTATTTTATCAAACATATGAACAAAAGGAATAGGACTATGCATGTGCACATTTTGTCCACCTTCAGTTTGTAGAGTAGAAGGTACAATAAGATCACACTCATAATTAAAGGTCATTATTGGAAATTCATCAAATTCTATAGGAAATAAATTAAAATATGAATGAGTTATTGCAAATAAAATTTCATCAACTATACCATTAGCATACCATCGTTTACAGTTCAATTCATCATATCTGGGAATTAATGATCTAGCATAAACAAAAAAATCTTCAGTTTTTGTATTGTTCTTATTAATATAAAAAAAACCACCATGCACATGTGGAATATGTTTATTATACGCTTGCATTACTTCTCTAATTGTTCCCCAATGCCACTTATAATCTACTTTTCTTCCTGTCATTTGCACTGGGAATTGTCTGTTTCTGCAATAATTCCAAACATCTTCCGTATTATATTGACACAATACATCACTGTCAACTGTGATTGTTTCATCATACGGAGTGTATCTGTTTAAGTACAATCTAGGGTATAAACAATATTTTTCAAAATAATTTTGACACTTGCTCCATATGTCATCATCAAATTGATGATATTCGATAAATTTATCAAATATATTTTTACTTTTACAATATTCTATATCTTGTTTGTTAACTAAAAGAGATATCGGTCGATTATCGTTATTTTTTCTAATAGTCAATGCAAGATTATAACATTCATCTATATACCTAGTTCCTAATCCTATTAAAAAATATCCTTGATTATTCATGTCAGTGCCATTCAATGTAATTAATGTTATTTTTAACTATTTCTGATTTTATTTTTTTTTCTCTTTCTTTCATTTCATCTGGATTTGTAAAAAAATTAGCATGAAATTCAACAGATAAAGTTTTAATATATTTTAAAGTATCATCCAATATCATTTTTTCTAATACTTCAAATTCCGATCCTTCTATATCCAATTTACACACAATATTATCATTTAATGAAAAATTATTTTTAATAAAATTAGAAAAATCAATACAAGAAACATTTGCTGTCTTTTTAAAGTTTTTTCGCAACTCACCACCCCAAGGATTCCATTTATCTAAACTTATTAAACTAGATCCCATTCCCGTATCATCTTCATTTGGTGGAGTTTCTATATTGAATGTTATTTCTCCATCAAAAATATAAATTGCTTGATTTTTGTAATCAACAAAATTATATTTTCTATTCTTTGAATGCAATTCATATGTTATTGGATTTGCTTCAAATGTAATAATTTTCCAAGAATCATTCATGCCAAATCTATTTACAAAATGATTAAGTCCTTGCCCAAAATGTGTGCCGCCGTCTATAAAAATATTGTTCATGTAGTCTCCATTAAATTGTCATTAAAATCTTTACCATACCAGAATTTGTATGCATGATCAAATGCAGAATCTTTTATTATTCTCAATTCAGGACATATGTGATGTAACTCTGAAATTTCATCCCAAACAGAATAACTATATCCATTAATATGAAAAAGTAATGTCAAGGGAATATCACTCCAAGAATCCAATCTATTATCAAGAGTTAAATAATATTCTAAATTTTTATTTAATTCGTATGCATTAATATAAGATTTTCTCTTAAATATTGATCCACCACACATACCATACCCATATGGTCCATTTTTAAATTTTAAATTTAAAAAATCGGTAAGAGGTTGATTATAATTAATTATTCTAGCACCACCAGCATCAGTGGAAGGAAAATGTTTAATTTTCCTTAAAGTGTTAACATCTTCTTCTAACAAAACAACCCATTCACTTTCAGTCGAGATGCAATGATTGTAAATTCTTTTAAAATACTCATAAACACACTCAAGACCACACATTCTACCTTTTGGAAGAATATTTTTATCAGAATAAATATAATTCAAATTAAAATAATTAGATATTGATGTAAAATCATCACCATTATCACTAACTAATGTAATAAAATTTGTAGGATAAAAATTTCTAAATGATTTAATGCATTCAAAAACTGCTCTCTTATTTGAGTAGCACTGTATGTATGCTGATATATCATGCATATAATTTTAGAACCTCTTCATAAAATCCAGGAACTCTATGATACTGGTGAAGCAAACAAGTTTTTTGCATTTTAGAATTAAATGCAACTCCATCTTTCAGTATAGGATGCTCTAGTAATTTATTTCCGTATTCCAGTAATCTGGAAGGACATGCTGTTGTCCCACACTGAACTGCATAACCATCTTCTATTCCAGAAAATAAACAATCTTGATTGTAATTTGATTGTATTAGCAAATTGTAAGCTGCTTGATCTGGATTTATTATATTTGTTTGTATTGACAGTTTATAAATATCTAAAAATAATTTACATAATATTTCGGATTTACCAGAAATTGTTCCAGCATTGTATATTATTTTATCTTTCATGTAGTCATAATATTGAGGATAACAATCTTTCATGTTTTGATTTCCCCAAGTTTCATCTTTATATACAACTGATTCCGAACCACATAAGATAGTTTTATCTTTCAATTTGCTTCTAATAAATTCAGAAGGATTTAACTGAAAAACAACATCTCCAGGATCTGTAAAAAACACAAAATTATATTGATTATCGCGTAAAAATAAATGACTGTCCCTAAATCGATCACAAACTACAGATTTAGTCAACACACCATTTATGTGAATAAATCTTGCATTTGACGATACAAAGTTGATTAAATTTTTTGTATCCTGATGATCCCCGTATGTAATCAATAAAACATCACCAGTAAACCCACAGCGATCTATACTATTCATCCATGGTTTTAGTTTTGATATTCCATATTTTTCAAAAGCACCAATTATTAAATCTTTCATGTTATCCTTTCATTGTATAGATGAAACAAAAAGACCATTCTGAGATCCTTGAGAGGTTAGAGATGGTTCCCACCAGTATATATTATGGTTGTGATGGTAATGCTGATAACCTAATTCCCAGTCTGCTGAAAGATTAAAAGGAAACCAAGTGGATGCTAAATCTTGTATTGTTTTTGTCTTCATTAATATAGTATCAGTGCATCTAGATGCTGGATGCTGCTTCTTGTATGCAGTTTGTGATTTAATAATATTTGATGGTTTTAATCCTGCACCGTTTCCAAAATAAATGGCATCCCAATCTGTTGGTGTGTTCTTTAGGTATACATCAAATTTTTCATTGAAATCATCATTAAGTATAACATCATCTTCTAGAAACAATATCATATCAGAATCCGAGTTCTTTAATTTTTCAAATAATTTTCCGTATTTAATGGAGAGTGATATTTCTGCAGTATTGCAAATTGGTTTATGATATTGCAATGCTGCTGGACCCCATAATAAAACTTTTTGTTTCCATATATCTTGATTATTGATTCCAGATTTATAATTTATATCAATGATGTCTTGATTTAATTCATCACCGTCATAATCTTCATAAAAAGAATAATCAGAAAAACCAAACTTATGCATTTGATTTTGCATATTAAGTTTTCTATCTTTTAATTTTTTACAATGTAATATTACAGTTTTGATTTTATTCATTTTACTCTCTTTATGATATTGTTATATACACCATCAAGTGAAAAGTATTCATCATATACTTCTTTGATTCTGGTTCTCATTTTTTCAACACAGTCATCAGAAAATTCTGCCAGGACTTCTGGAATGTATGGAATCTGATCTTCCTCAATCAATACTGAAAATTCTTTCCAGTTCAACTCATCTTCCCATGGTAAATAAAAATCGTTAGTGATGATAACTGGAATGGACTGCAATTGCATTGCTTCATATAATCTGAAACTATTCAACCCATATCCGCGTGGGCATAAAGCAAATTTGCTATTTGCTGTTACATTAATAAATGTCTCAAATTCTGGTCTACCAACTTCTGGAGTCCATCCCTTCATATACATTACAATATTCTCAGATGACTTGCACGCTTCAAACATCTTGACACGAATCGGATGTGTGTTTGATCCCACAAAAGATGCTAACAATTTTTTAGGCATGTTCTCAGGCAACTGAACTGGCAACTTAGAACACACTAGAGGAATTGGAATTATGTTTCTTCCTTTCACATTTCCACCAGCAGAAAAACAAAGTGTATCTGGAGGAAGATCCTCTACGGGTGCATCATCATGTTGACTGACCGTAAAATATTTTCCAGTCATTGGTATAGTATTGAGATACGATTGTAATCCCATGCGTTTATTATCGCAATACAAGGTAGTCCAACTGATTCCAATGTAATCTCTACTTATGTCTGGATTTTTTTTGGTAAATTTATTGTAAAAATAATCCTCAAGATAATCACCCTGGTGATATGGAGGATATACTGGATATTGAGGTGCTGGTCTAAATTGTTCTTGAGTATAAATCATAAATTATTTTTTCTGTATAAATTATCATTAATGCTTATTTTTTTATAAAGATTATAATTATTTTTAATCATTAAATCAGTTATAATCTGTTCATATTTTGGTCTATTTCCGTGTTCTATGAGAATATAGTTTATATCAAACAAAGAAAAATTAAAATGTTTCAAACTTTCATATTCATATCCTTCCATGTCTAATGATATAAAATCAATATGTTTAATATTATTTTCAATTAAAATTGACTGTAAAGTTTTTGCTGGAACTTCTACTTTTTTACGAGTTTTAAATTTATCTTTAATGCATTCTATATATCCAACTTCATATAAAGATTCATCGGGATTCCAATCCATCATCGCCATCAACGCTTCACCCCCATGATCTTCATCAAAATTACCAAAAACAGTTTTAGTTTGCTCATCGGAAACTAAAGCACACCCATAAAAAATATTTTCAGATGATCTATGCAATTTGCATTGGTTCAGGTATTTTAAATTTGGTTCTATTAAAATTCCTTTCCATCCTAAATATTTTTCTAAAAATATTGTATTTGATTGACGAATTCCATTATTTGCACCACATTCGAGATAAAATCCATTTTTAAAATTTAAACATTCATCTATTAAATCAGGAAGCAATTCACCCATATTATTTTCTCCTAAATCACAAATACCACAATCCTTCTTGTTTAAATTTATCTATTTTAGTCTGAATTCCCACCATATGGTTATTGTGTACCATAAATGCTTTATCCTTCATTCCTTTTACATAATACAAATGACCATTTGGAAAATATTCAACAGGCAACAATCCTATGTCGTTTTTGTAATTTGTAAGTGCAATTTTATTAACAAGTATTTGGTCATCTTCTTCTTCATTTTCAGAACACTCTGTTATTAAACTCTTACACCGTTCTGAATTATTAAATACCATTAAACCAGAACATATTAAACTTCCTGGCGAATCAGATTGAAACAAAATATAATTTCTATTTAAATTAAAAAATTTAACTGGATTTTGTTTAAAAACAATATCAGTGTCAACCCAACATAGGTTATTATCTTGTTCATAGATATCAGATATTAATTTCCATTTTGTTTTAACAATTTGTCTAAAATTGCTATTAGGGTCAAAAGACCATTCTTGGTATTCAGTCAAATCTTGATCTCTATACAAAAATACATTTGGGTAACTTTTCATTTGCTCATATGCACTTTTGTCTAAGCAAGCAATATAAAAATTATTTAAACTTAAACCTACTTTTTTAGCAGATTCGAGCATGTTTTTGCAAATGTCAATACATCCACTATTCAATTGTGTTAAAAAATTCATTATCCCACCAGATTAAATTTTACAATTTCTTCACTCAATCCCATTTCACGCAATGATTTTTCTTTTGAACTTCCATCAGCGATTCCCATTGTTATCATTTTTTGCATACCTGGTGGAACATCTGTTCCAGGCCATATTGCATAATTAATTCCAAGTGCTGCAATTTTTAGTTTAGGAATAAATACAGGAAGAACTTTAGACATCAATATTTCATGATCAAATACTTTAATTCCATTTCCTTTTTCATTTAATTCACACTGCTCAATCCAATATTTTAAAAAATCTATTGTTATATCACGATATGTAAAATAAATTGGTGATGCTTTTGGTAGTCCTACTCTTATATCTGGTGGGATGCCTTGATATGCAAAAGCGATATCACATTTATCTTCTATATGATCAAACACACTAAGTTCAGCATGAATAATTGAATCGACATCAATCCAAACAAATGGTTTTTTCTTTTCTAACAATACATCTAAAATAAATTTTGGTTTTGCTAAACAATTTAATCTATATTCTCCGCGAGAAGGCAGTTCTCTGATATCGTGGGGAATATTATTTTCATTACAATTTATTCTAAATCTTCTAGCATGATCGCTATAATATGTACGATTATCAATGTCACAATAAAAAGATACAATCTCAGTTTGCATATTCTTTTATCTTTCTATAAAGGTAATCATCTGCCATCTCAAGTTTTATTACTTTTTGATAATTATTAATTGCTGATTCAATTTTAGAATCAAACAATTCTTTAGTTAAACTATAAAGATTAAATTCAGGAGACATTATAATCATACCATTAATATCAAAAAGTTCTCCAATATCTGGTGCTCCCCAGTAAATAGGAATAGTTCCTGTCATAAAACAGTCTGTTAACTTTTCAGTGTAATATGTTGGATATCTATCGTTTTCAATAACAAATGAAAACATATAAGGAATCAACCCTGGAGATTTATCCCACTGATCAATTCCTTGAATTCTTGGACTATTATTTGCTCCACCAAATACATCAATCTTATCACCAAATTGTTCAACCACCGCATGTCTTAATTTGTGCCCATATGCATAATTTTTAGGAGATGCAATTATTGAACACAATTTAGTTTTTTCAATTTCAAAATCTTCGTATCGTGGTTTAATCCAAGGAAGATTGCTTCCAGCGTATGCAAATTGAATTTTAGGATGAACTGAAAGTAAATCCTTCTCGGATGTGAATACAATATCATAACCTTCACAAATTTTTTCTAGGTTATTCATCCAGGTGTCACGCGGAACACTCATCGTATGAAATATTGCTCTGGATTCGCAAACCCATGCTACTTTAGTTTCGCCTTCCTTTTTTTGGTATTCTAAACCTGGAAGGATAGCACCATCGATGAACACCTTGATGGGTTGATCATCTAATGTCCATTCAAATGTTTTTGGTTTTAGATCAGAACAAGAAGAATGTTCTATAGCGAACGGAGCACCAAATGTTTGCACTTTTTCCATAATATAAACCTTTCATGTCACTTACCTATATGGTATTTAGGTATCAATTGCCACTTGTCTTTGTCTTTGTGTGATATGATCTTTAATCTTGCTAAAGAAAGTTGTGGATCTGTATATGATTTAGGGTCAACCGCTTTAAGCAGACCCCATTCAACAAGAAGTTTAACTATAGTATTTCTTCTTGCTATATCATCATCAGATATGTCACTTTCTAAACCATCAAGAATAAACATCTCTTTAAAGTGCATAATAGCATATCTTCCACGCTTATGCAAGATGTGGCAACTCTGATATAATTTATTTTCTTTTTTAGAAGACACTCCTAAACGAGTCAAGGTTTCCTTTACCTTGAGGAAGTCTTCTTCTGAATTTAATTTAATTTCTACGCCTAGTCCCTCAAAAATATCTTCAGTCATAATATACTCCATTTTGACAGAAAATATTTATAGTTTTATCTTTTTTGACCCCCTTTTTGAGTCAATAAACGCAGTTTTTCAATAGGCACAAGGTCTAGAACCTCCCTAGCACGGGCGTCTGAATATCCAAATACTTCTTTAACTACCTCTATATCATCGTTCTCCTCTGGTTTGATCCACTTAGAAAACCTCTTTCGCTTGGACACAGAGTGCAGATAATAGTCATATTGCATCTTCTTATCCAAACCAGACGACTGATTCATCTTGTTGGCATAGAAGATTGTGTCTGGAAAGTAAGATAGACATTTGTTTACAACAAAAGGAACATACTCTTTTTCTAAATTTGGATCTTTAGAAATTAAATTTTGCTTCGTTTGGTTGATTGAATTTAAAAAGTCAGAGAGCATTTTATTTAAATGTACAAGACATCATAAGTTGAACAAGACACGCCACTAGGTTAATCTCTTGGTCAGCAACAAAAGCAGAGCGGTACTGTGCCTCTGCGATGACTAGGATTGCCTCTGGAATGCTCTGGTTCTCTAGGTTGTCTCCAAGAGCATCGTAGACCTTTCTGTAGATTTCTTGTGGCGACCCTTCAGCATTCAACGCTGCCCAACGACGAACCGTAGCAAAGTCCTTGTTGCGCAGGGCAGTCATCAGGTTTTTAATCTCAAGTTCAGCGACTGATGATAGTATGCCGACATCAATAGTTCCAGACACAGAATAACGCTGAAGTTCATTGAGAACCCTACGCATATCTGGAAAGTGCTTCATAATTAAAAGTCCAAGCACCTTCTTATCAAACTTTACACCCTCTTGATTGAGAATGAAAGAACAACGCTCCATCATCTTTGCAGCGATTGTTGGTTTCTCTCCAGACGGTATGACAAAATCAATGCAAGTACAACGGGAGTGAATGGGCTCAATGATGCGGGATTTATAATTACAGGTAAGAATAAACCTACAATTATTTGCAAACTCTTCAATAGCACCTCGCAGAGCAGGTTGTATGCTATTTGCATTTGAATAATCAAACTCGTCAAGTATTACCACCTTTTTCTTGTCGCCTTCAAGTGACACCGTGCTGGCAAAGTGACGAATTTTTGTTCGAAGGGTATCAATATTACCCTCCTCTGAACAATTAATAATTATCCAATCACAACCCATCTCATTGCACAATGCCTTGGCAACGGTTGTCTTGCCGATACCAGCAGTACCAGAGAGAAGTAAATTTTGTGGTTCCCCTTTAGCAACCATGTCGCTGAAGGTTGACTTCAGCGACATGGGGAGAACACACTCCTCAATGGTCTGCGGACGATACTTCTCTACCCACAGAAAATTTTCAGGTTTCATCATTATGATCCATATTTTGAAGTGTTCGCTTCCATGGCAAACCAGTATGTGAGAGACATTGTTTTATGTACAAACTCACCAACAACATTTTTAGCAAAGTTAACCTTATAATCTCCTTGAAGAATTTTGATATTCTCCATCTTGAAATTGAACATAAACTTAGATCCATCATAGTTTTCTTCTACTACAATCTTGTATGTATTTGATGTTGGATCGTTTAGATCAGACACCATTGCAAAAATTTTACCATCCTCAGATGTGAATGAGAGGTCGGGCAATTGCATGACAGATGCTGCCTTTTGAAGTTCGGCAAATTGCTTTTCCGTCATTGTGATGCTCACATCGACCTTTGGCATCACAACATCTTTTGTTGGGACAGACAGAAGTCTTGGTTCAGAATAGTAGTAAGTTACAACTGAACTTCCACCATTCTTAATCTTCATGCTTTTGTCGCCAAAATCAAAGTTAGGATTATTAAATAGACTGATGACTCCTAGAAATTTATTCAAATCCCAGATGCCAAACTCTACTGGAAATTTCTCCTCAGTTGTGGCAATTGCCATTCCATTCTTAGAAGGAGTAATAGTCTTAATAACATTTCCTGGTTTAACCAGCAAGTTGGAATTAAGGGTTGAAAAGTTTTTAAGTATTGATAATGTATTTTTCGAAAAAGTCACAGGTTTCATAATTAATTCTCATTCAAATTTTTCATCTTCAAAATCAAAATTATCGTCTATATTACCAGTCATATATTCTCTTAAATTTTGTTTAAGTTTATGACGGTTGGAATTGTTTTCTTTTTTCTCCACAGACTTTAATTTAAATTCTTTACGCTTACGATTCTTTTCACGATCTCGGTCATAATCTTTGTGCATTTTTACTCCTAGTATTATACTACACTTATTTTACAGTTCAACCCATAAGTAATTATTTTCTTGTCTTATTCGGGTGTATAAGACAGAAACATCAGATCTATACCAACGATCACCCTCAACTGCACCATTTGGTGGCGTTATTGATATAAAAAATTGACTACCAGTTGTAAGAGGTTTCCAAACATCACCAGTGGGGGAGGGTGTCGTAGTAGAACTTGCTTTGACTGCAACATATTTTGTACCACGATGTTCAACAACATCACCTATTCGATACAAATATGGATTGCCATCAGCATCATACTGTTTGTATTTTCCCCTAAAGTTTAGATTATCTGAATTACTCATATCAGTTATTTATCATCTTACTAAAATTATTCTTCTTTTCAAATGTAATTATACTTGAAAACTTATCTACTAGTTGATCTGCTTTATGACTAATTACATAAACATTTGCTTTATCACTTACGATCTTCAACAATTTCATAAGTTCATCCATGCCAACAGTATCTAGCGATGAATCAAAAACTTCATCAAGAATAAGTAAGTTACAATTTACACTATTTTTCATTCGCGCGATTTCTCTCCAAGCGAGAAGAAGAGCAAGATCAATTCTCATCTTTTCTCCCTCGCTGAAGTTCATGTAACTAAACTCATCACGATATCTTGATTTAATTTGTTCATTAAATTCCTCATCCATATGAAATTGAACAAAAAAGTCCATTGAATTTAAAAATTTATTGATAAACTTATTCATGTGGGGAAGATAATATTTAATAATTTTTGCTTTGACTCCACCATCACGAAGAAGTTCGCCTGTCAATTCATGATACATTAAATCTTCAGAATGTAAAGAGCGTTCTTCCTCTAATGCCTTCAACCCACCTTCTAGTTGATTAAGTCTTTGTTTTTCCAACTCAAGGTTATCAACAACAACTGATTTGTTCAGAGTGGATTTAATTTTTTCTATTTCTTTATTATAGTTTTCAATCTCCCTGAGTGCTGCTCTGTATTCTGATTGCCTTTGTCTTCCGTTCTCAAGACTTCTTTCCAGAACGGTTATGTGTTCTTCAATTTGTTTAACCGTTTCATTGCCTTGGTAAATGCTGTCATCTGTATTTGATATTTCTAAATTGCACTGTACAATTTTATCTTTCTTCCAAGGTTCACTGATTTCTTGTGAACAAGTCGGGCATGTGCCATTATCTTTGAAGAATTGAATTTGTTTTTGTGTGGTCTTTTTAACACTGTTTAATTCTGAAATATGAGATTGAATTTCTTTTAATCTTTCTTTTCTTTCCTTTATCTT
>Ga0129333_10000766_pt1 | contig 27998 bp, 34 predicted proteins | sample CPB6_08_DNA_FD_94474 | JGI IMG/M metagenome (GOLD analysis project Ga0129333, IMG submission 94474) | Freshwater to marine salinity gradient microbial communities from Chesapeake Bay, USA - CPBay_Sum_0.6_0.8_DNA | ecosystem: Environmental > Aquatic > Marine > Coastal | place: USA: Chesapeake... | reverse complement strand
TATCCGTCTCCATCGGAGTCTCCCGTGCCTTCTCCGCCGCCGCCACCGCCGCCAAGGCCACCACCGAGGCCGCCAAGATCCAGGCTGCCCATGGATCCTAAGCTCCCAAGGCCTCCACCACCCCCGCCCAGGTCGCCTCCCTCCGCAATGACCCTCCTGGCAGTTGGCGGCGTAGATTTTCCGTCCCTTACATATTCCTTTTGATTGGCCTTAATCCGAGAACGCTTAATCTTCCGACCTCTAGCGGAAAACTCCTCGGCAATATCTTCAATAGCTTGAGGTGAGAGTACTCCTCCAGGACCCAGGGCCGCCTCGGCCTCCTCCAGCATTTCATAAAATTCTTCTCTATCTTCCTCGGAATCGAACATGAACGCATCAAAGTCCTGTTCCATCCCCTCCATCTCAAGTTCATCTAATTTGATGACAATATCCTTGAGTTCTTGCCCTTCCTCTAACTGAAGATCAAAACTGCCGAGACCTTTAATCCCGCCAACCCACATGGCACTGGAAAACTTTGTTCTGCTTCTTGGCAATTGCGATCCAATACTAATGCCAACAACAAGATCCCCAGGATTCGTCCAAACATTGTTGCCGGCATCGTATGCGAGCAATTGTTGATTGAAGAATTTGCCCTCTTCGTCTGGTTCTAGGTAAACATTACCAAGGTCATTAAGAGAATAAGAAAATCTCTTGATATCAAACTGATTGTTCGCCTCATCCCATTGAAGGACGAATGGCTGGATAACTGGAGGCTGAATTGTAATCTTGTTACCCATTTCGGGCTCTTCAACACAGAAATAATAGATTTCTGCATCGCCGTAATCATCGGTATCCCAGGGAAATTCTGGGACACCGCTGGTATCGTCAGGAAAACCGTACTGGTTATCCGCAGGCATCAGGTTCAGCCTTAGTACGCCGTCAACACCAGGGACGCCCTCAATAACAACTCGCCTGTCCTCAAGTATCTCTCCAGGAGGATCAATACTATGCGTTCCATCAAGAACAAGGGAGAGCGCAAACGTTTTACCCGCCAGTGAGGGATCTGAAAGATCAAACTCGTAAATATTGCGTTTAGTAAGTGTTATTGGTGGCGCGGAGCTATTGCCAATTGCAAATTTGCCGTCTGCCGCCACATTGAATTCAAAGACTATGGGTACTGGCGCGGATTCTTCTAGTCCACTCAGGCTCAATAAATCAACATCTTTTAAGAATGGGGTTTTTTTCTCGAATCGATTGGTTAGACCATTAAACTCAATATAGTCAAGATCAGTAAAGCCAGTCAGGTTTGCATTGTATTCTGGTCCATCTCCGTAGGTGATGTATGTATTTACATAATTACCCGAAGTCTGATCATGAGCAAAGATTTGCCCCCTCTCAGCAGACCCATTAACTTGAATGCCAAGCAGTTCTCCTATCGCAGGTTCGACAGGGATTGGAGTAGCTTCGAATTTTTCAGTCTCTGCGTTATACTCCAGCAAGCTATTCGTGGTAGGACCTGGAGAAGAAAACTCTTCAATATTGTCGATGGTCTTTGGAAGGGGTTCTCTGACCAGCCATTTTGACGTAGTGGCGTCATACACAAGCATGAAGTCGCTTTCGAGTGCTTCCGCAGGCGTTACGTCATCAAGCTCAGAAGTCTCTAGCGCATGCTTGCCTATCTTCCATTTATTCTCTGCATCACTATAATACAGAAAATCACCATCTTTTAATTCGGATTCGTCTAAGTCTGCGTTGACAAAATCTTGTACAAGGATATTGGAAATTATATTAACGCCACCGACCGTTACTCCATCCCCAAGATAAAGTCTTTTGGTGTCTATTGTATAAAGCGGTTCTCCAACCACTGGGGTAATCGTCAGGCGCTGCTGCTCTGTTACTTTCCTGAACTGCAGAGCCATCCAAAAACCCAATCTGCCATTAGGATACCGCCATCAGCGCGGGATATAACCATAGATCATGTAACCTTTACTTGGGACCGAATATTGATAATTATACCTCCATTTTTTCCCAGTTTCATCCAATCTATCTAATCCTTGAGGCAGCATGGCATCAACAAAATAATCGGTTTTCTTGACTTGTTGCCCACTCGTTTCTAAAATACTTATCACTGATTCCCAATCCAGCGGCGATTGCCTTTGCAGGTCATCGGATGCGTAAAAGAGTAACTCTTCAGATGCTTCGTCAAACTCATAAACAAGTCCTCTAGTCAAGAACACCTCGTCTTCGTTTGTAATTGAGGCAGCCCCAAAGGGAGATGTGCTGCCGGGATCAACCATATTAAATTCTGCAATAAAGTTAGTAGATACCGCCCTGGTTACTTGATCAATATTAATTACTGGGATGTTGGAATCCCTCGTGATTGAATCTCCAGTCGGCTGAACAAATATATTATTGAATGTAGGGGCTTCCCGTGGGTTCCATATCTTCGACCTCCAGTCATCAGGATAAGCAAAGGCAATAGCGTCACTCAAGATCTTCCTTTGCTGAAACTCACTCACATTCTCGAAGTTGCCAACGAAAGGAGCATTGTTAACTAGACCCTGAATCGTGTATGTAATTTTAATCTCTTCTCCCTGAGCGAGGAAATCATAGTTTTTGGGTTTAGGAGTAAAGTCAACCAGGTAATTCTGAGCACCGCTTCCATTCTCCTTTCCATCTGTCACGACAGAAAAGATAAAGTCGTCAACACCCACCTGTGCATCTGCCTCATCAGCGGAACCGAGGATTATCGTCTTACCATTTCTATACTTCTTCCTTATTACTGGTGGTTGAACGTCTTTTAGCTCAACCCTGGATACCCTGCCCTGCCATCCCAGGATATTGTTATCGCTATCCCTTTCCGGTAATGGTATAGTCACCTCGACCTTTTCAAAAACTTGCGTCTCGCCAAGCTCTAGGGACTCCACAAAAGGTTCGGGGTCCCAGTCATTAACTGGTGCTGGATTATCTTCCAACTGATCAAATCGTTCGACACCGTTTGCAATCGGAGGCGAAGGATCTGGCGCGGTGAACGTTGAGTCGCTGCCCTGTACTTCAATTATCACTTGATTAACAATAATACTGCCTTCTGGATCAACTACAGTATAATCAATTTCAAAGGTTACAGACTGACCGCGTTTGAGAGTTACATAAGCCTCATTATTTTGATTAAAGACATACTGACCGGTGTAATTGTTATACAAGAAACCAGGAGGCTCCTCTCCGTCAATCTGAAAATATAAATTTTCCCCAATGATATAAACGGGGTTGCCGTTTTCGTCTTCTGAATAAGCGCCTTGACCATCCGGATCTGAACCGGGCAAGAAGCCCGTCTTCTCCTGATCTCCTCGAACAGCGTTTATAATGACCGCTTCGGGCTGACTTGGATCATCGTTTGTTCCTTGTATCGTAAAAGTAATCTGTCTCTCTGCTATATTTCTCTCCCCAGCCTGCAACGGGAAATTAGGATCTTCGAGAACAATATCTCCGAAAACCTTGAATTCCTGGGGCAAATCGAATGTGGATGGAGTGAATTTATACGATGTGCTTATGGTATTGTCTTCCGTAGAATTAGTAAAGCGAACAGTCAAAAGAAAATAATTAATTCGGAAAGTATCGCCCAAGTTCGTCCATGGGGCATAGCACTTGACCATGTAATTTAGAAAAAGATTGTTCTCCGAATAGGAGGCAAATTTAGTTAAATCATAAGGCTCATTTTCGCCTTCGTATGTTTTCCAGTCGTGCAAAGGAACAATCTCGTAAGGAACTATATCGGCCTTCTCATTATCTTGATCAACCAAGCCATCGCCGAGAATTTTGTCCCATTCCGCAATATCATCTGGAATAACGAATTGTTTATGACGCATCTCTGGCAAGTTATCTCTCCAAGCAGTCTTTTGCTCGTCACTCCACTCGTCGTTGTATGGTGTAATATCAAAATCTGGAGTGGGCCAGGAATGAACATTAACTATGAATTTCTTAGAAGGGAAAACACCAACAACTCGATATAGCGCTGCTTGTACCTTACCAGGCCCAAAATGGGTCAACAGACCAGCAAGTCTGTCATCAGGACCATATTGCCAAGGTCTAATAAAAATCTTGTCGCTAAATGTTAAGCCGCCGGAAAGTGAAGACTCGACACTGGCCTGGTTGTCTTGGCCAATAAAAAATAAGTTATTCGATATTGCTTGATTCTTGCCCAACCAAAAGCCATCGCTTATGTTTGGGGGGAAAGCAAGAATTCCACTACTTGTGAATAATTGATCTACCACCCCTTGAAGGATAAGAAAATAATTGTAGTCTTCACCATTCAAGTCCGGATTAGCTTCAACGTCGGGATGTGTTTCAGGGGTCGGCAGATCACTAATTGTAATGCTTGGAACGGTTTCAATCTTAAACTCAAACAATGTCCAGTAAATCACACCCAGCAATACTCCTCCACCAAGAAAAGCAAGGGGAAGCAAGGTCAGAAAAAGGCTCCACCCTTCAAAATAGGGATTTGTACCCGTCTCCGCTTCAGTCGTCCAGTTAAGCTCCTTGAGGTATTCATGATAAACAAGCCAGGTAGCCCCACGGACATCCTCAACGACTTCTGGCCCTGGCAAGCTTGGCCTTCTATTCTTCTTGACCCTCTTTACAATCTTGGGTTCTTTGGGCGTCTTTGGTTGGTCTTCCTTCTTAACGTCTTTTGTCTTGTACTCTACCGTGAATGTTTCGTCAACATAGACCTCGGTACCTAGTGGTAATACAATCGTAGAAGTTGTTTTAACATTGATGATCTTATTGTTTTTAATTACAGTTGCCTGTCCGTTTGTGCCATAACCGTTCCAAATAGCCTTACCAGGAATCCCCAGCTTCTTTGATTCCAGTTCAGCAAGGATTATTTTACGAGCCGCATCCGCCAGGTTCTTGGCCTTGGCCTCAATGCTATCGAATAAATCCATTATCGCCAGGAAGCGGTCAGTGTATCTTTCCCAGCGCGAACAGTTACGTCATCTCCGAATTTTTTGCCACTAAATCCTACCGCGTCCACATTGTAAATACGTCCGTTAACTTTAACGGTTGGTTTGTTATTTTGACTATATCCCTGCCATGTTCCTTTGAAGTTTTTTTGGCCAATACCTGATCCGCTCAATGCCTGGTCGATAGTATTTAGCCTATTTGAGGCCGCGTTTTGATTAACCAGCTCAAGAAGCGTAACTGTAGCGGCCTGTACGGTCATTTGTCTTTGATATTGAATCTAAATGCAAATCTAGCACGATCACCAGTATCCGTAAGGATATACTTTAACCCTAGCGAATGCGTCGCAATTACATAGTACTCATTAAGTGGCTGCGCGAATTTCCTTTCAACAATCAGAATAGTATCAAACTCAATCGGGGTTGCATTTCCATTGTGAACCCAGGTTAAATAGCGAGTCTGAGTACTTGCTCCTGTCGATGTCTCTAAAATATTTTGATTATCAAAAGTAAACTCTAGCCGCGAATAACCGCCTGCAGTTGTCGGAACTTCGTACTGAATTAAAGATGAATAGGCTGTGTTTGGAGTAAAAGTTACAACTCCTCCATACAGCAAAATACCTTCAAATATTCGATCTGTAACAATCTCTCTTGTTCTTGTGATTAGCTCAGAAGAGCTGATAACTGACATCTGAGCTTATAATCTGAACTAGTGTGCCTATCAAGATACAGAGTTGGCAGGAGTGGGCTCTATGTAATTTTCAATCGAGTTGAAGTCATAGCCCTCAGGGTTCTCGGTATCTATTGAACCATAATCAATATCGTAACCATAGTTCGGAGTAATTGCGCCGTAATTAAATCCTTCGAAGTATTTAGAAACATAAGCAATTTCGCATTCTATAGTGTAGTTGATATCAATCACAGTGTCAATATCTATTACAGATTGGGAGAAGTACCTTGTATTCGGCAACTCCGCAGTCGGAACTGGCTCAAGGTTTTCATCCAACAGAGTAACAATACTCTGAGCCTCTGGATCGAGTTCCCCATCCATATAGTAATCGCCAAGACTGATTGGCGGTGGGGCGACCCCCACTCTCTCTCCAGTATTGAAGTCACCCCCGTTGAATGAGTAGCCAATACTGACCATGACACCAGTGTCGAAATCACCCGCATCCGTATTGACGCCCTGGCCATCTTCGCCCGTCAGGAAATTTCCACCATTGACAACGTTATCAACTACGTCCTGTACAATGTCTAAAGGATAGTAAACTCTTAAAAGCGAAATAAGGGTGCCGTCTGTGTCAAAGACGAAATAGTTTGTATCTAACAAAATATCTGCATTCGGGGTACCAACATCCCAGACAAGCAGTCCGGCGTCTACATCGGCAACCGGAATTTCGGTCTCACCTTCTTCCACGGCCTCCCCGTCTAAAAGAATTTGTCCGGACGAGGGAGTGTGATTAAATATGACAGAACCAGCCTTGTCTGGGAGATGCAGAACCTGACGGTCTAATAAATAAGCACCCGAAGAGTCAAGGGTTACCTTGTCATATATGTTATATAGATCAGGAGAGGTGAGCTGTTCCATCTTACTTAGAAGTTACATAACAGTCGAATGAACAAATGGCATTTGTGGAGTCAAATGCCCACGTCGCAGCACTTGTTCTTGTCATAAAAACTTTTCTGTTTGCCGATAACACAACAGTGATCGGCATAAACGGATGATACCCGAAAACTTCTGGACGCATCTTTTCTACAACTCGAATGCCCCTATTATCCATCATTCTTTTGGACATAGCGATAGCCAGATACTTGTTAATGTACCGCTCATATGTAATCATATTCTTCTTGGCGACTCTTATAAAGTCATCGGTAAGAATATTGCAACTCCATTCGGTCATGTCTTCCTCTGGCTCCATATCCTCTGGTATTAATGGCTTGAATCCAATTGGCATGGAGATTTCTTCTGGTGACGGCAAGAAAGATCCGGCCCAAGAAGCTCCCACTGTTGGCTCTGTGTTTACTCCAAAAGTCTTGTAAACAACTGTCTTAGTCTCTGTTGGGATATTGCAGGCACTAACGGCCAAACCTTCGACCGCAGGATTGGTAGGCTGTGGATCAGATTCGTTTGGCGAACCATCTCCATCGATATCATCGTCTATAGTGTTCGCCAGGCCATCTCCATCCATATCGGGATCGAGTCGATTCGGGACGCCGTCTCCATCTATGTCGTCAACTGTCCTGCCATCGTCCGTTACGCCTGTATCGTTCCTGGGCTCAGCAGATGCGGCTAGTGAGTTATCGGTAGAAGTCTTGATGTCAACTGTGTTATTCTCGGGGTTCTCGTAATCAACTCTTGTGCTGCGTTGGGTTACAATTCCTCGCCCGAAAATATACTCATCAGTTGCTTCCGACTTTAGAAATGTTGAAGGCCAACCCGCATAGCTATACCCACCAGCTTCAAAAGTGATATCCCTTGGCAACCCACCAATAATAACATCGAGAGGTGGACCAAAATCATATTTACCCAACTGTGACTCTTTCCTTGTATCAACAACTGCACCTTCTTCTTCGTTGTTCAGTTCGTATATTTCACCTGCACGTCGTATTAAATCGGAAGTTGCTTTCGCAGCTCCGGTATGAAGAGTTGTTGTCTCAACTTTCTTAACAATCTCGCCACCTTCGCCAAAGAATACAAAGCGTTCATTGATGTTTGTAATTCCCCTTCTTCCTTCAAAGAAGTTTAACCCCCATAGGGCGATATTATAAATTTCTAGAGCGTAATTTATAATGAGATCTTTCTGTCTGTTTCTTTCTGCAAACAGGCAATCATAAAAACCCCAAGTTTTGTCCATTAATATCTTTTCCTTTGGGGTTAAACAGGCCTGTTCCGCCCTCGTCTTCAAGTAGTAATTGTTCTCGTCTCTGATTTCTGCATACTCATTCATTTCCTGACACTTCTGGTTAGCCTCTTCAATCGCTAAGTCGTATTCCTTGGAAACATTGTCAAACCACTGACCAATTGCTGCGTCGGCAAAACGCCAAAGACTCATCTCTTCAAATGTCTTTTCATAATTTAACTGATTGCCCGGTCCCAAGTAATCAGCGACCTGGTATCTTTTGACCTCATCAGAAAAGTAGGCATCATCAGTAACCAACTTACCCTTCACTTCGTATGCATAGTAAAGGTCATAATTATCAAAAAACTCGCCTTCGGCAACAGGCCTCTTGCATAGATCAGGATTTTTCAACCATTCAATCGTTTGACTTCGTGCTGTAATATATTCTGGGTTTAGAAACTTGCCGCAACTAAATACTTTTTCTTCGCTGACCTTCAATTTCAGGCCGTCATATCCAAAAAGGCAATCACCAATCGGTCGTAGCCTGGTATAGCGCGTTTTAACGAAAGTAATATCCTCAATTACTTGATCAAGAGGACGACCAGCCTCTTTTTCTGCATCGCTTTCTTCCTCGTCGTCTGGAATTCCATTGCCGTCTGCGTCATCATCGAGATCATTTATGATCCCATCCCCATCCATGTCATCGTCATCCTTATCAGGTACTCCGTCGCCGTCCATGTCCTCGTCTTTATCAGGAATGCCATCCCCGTCGCTATCTCTTTGGTCTTCGGGATCCGGTTCCTCGTATACGGGCAAATCCCAGTCAACGGTAATTGTCAGAGAAGATGGATCCAGTAGAGTAGATGATTCAGAAAGACTTTCAACAGAAAGAGCCGTCTTGTCATCGTAAGAAGTGAATTTGGCATTCGAAAAAATACTGCCAAACCCTGCTCCACCAAACGCTTTCGCACACTGAATTCGACCATTTTTATCTTGCCACATCACCCTCCCCAGAGCTTCTAATACCGAAGATAGCTCACTGAAGCTGAAATCTTTAACATCGAAAACGTCGTAATTCGCTCCGATAAAATTAAACAAAGACTTGATTCTATCTCTAAAGGAATTCTCGTAAACACTAACCAAATAAAGAGAGCAGCCTACCTCTAAGTCAACTTCCTGAGTTTCATAGTTGATCGTAGAATTAATTAGATAAAGGGTGCCCCTTGGATGGCGAACGGAAAGACCACCAGGAAGAGAGCATTGAACAATGATCTCGCTTCCAATCGGAAGAGGAAATTCCCTGACAACCGGAGAGTTGTGAACCCCGCCCAACTTAATTGAACCACTCGTTTTAATGACTGAATTCGTCAGAGAGGAGTCGTCATTGCACGAGCCATTGATAAGAAATTCGGTGTATTCCTTACCACCGATCCAAATTCTTGTTGGTGTTGTAGTATTGATGTACGACATTTATATTTCGACCAAGACAAAAGTCACAATAAAATTTCTATTGTTTCCAGGAGAAATCTTGGTGAGCGCAGGTGGTTCCGTGAAAAACGCCTTGTAATTCTTGGCGGTGCCAATCAGTTCGTCATTAATCTCTACAAATGCCAGGTTATCACCGGTTGCTCTTTTGGCGTCCCAGGCATCATACAGGGCTCTGATCTGGTCCCACTTAGTTACGCCGATATGACTTGAAATAGACCACATCTGCCGTTGCTTTCTCGCCGGTCCACTCGCGTAGGCAGTGCCTATCTGAGAAAACTCGAGACTCGCCTGAGCCATATATGTACGAGGGAACTCTGTATCCGTGAAACGGTCAAACTCAACGGAACTACCATTAAAAGAAACCGTGATTTTCCCTCTTGCCATTAGAGCATTCCTCTTCTAGCTTTCATTCTTGCAACGTTTGCCATAATCTTCGAGGCATCCATTACAGGGTTCTGACTTTGGATGGTTACATTGTTGGTGATTCTCTGGGTATTACCACCCGTCATCATTGCACCCATCTGCTTGATTAGGTTGCCGGAACTAGACATTCCAGATGCGTATCCAGAAGCCTCGAGTCTCGGGCGACCTTGATTCGCTGCAGCTTGGATTTTTGCATTAATTTTACTATTCTGAATCAACTCACTTGTCATTGGTGCGGGCAACACATAGCCATCCCTGGGTGCTCTCCAATGAATGTTTCTTGCTGCTGGCAGGAGCTGGGTTCGACCCTGCATATCGACAAAAGCTTCTCGGCCACCGCCGTCATTCACGAAGTACTGAGAGCCCGCTGTAACGGGTCCACCAGTCGCTAGCGCCTGCGCCATCGAGCCCGGAGTAGAGCCCCCTGGAAGCCCCTTGGAGAGGCCTTGTAGGGTGCGTAACTTACCAGCGGTGCTATCAAGAGTGCCATTGAGCTTGCCGACTCTGTCGTTGACGCCCTCGAAGCCCTTGCCAATTCCCTCAGCACCCTTGGCTACTTCACTAGTTAACTTTGGCGCATTTTTAAGAGATTCATTGAACGAATCAAATGCACCGCCAAGAGCCTTCTTAAGCTCTTCGCCGAGCTTAACACCGTAGTTAGTATTGGCAAGCTCCTTGGCTGCTTCGCCGAGAGCCGTAACGCCCTCAGTCAGTTTTTTGTTGAACTCTTCTTGCTGAGTTTTGATTGTGTTGACCGTGTTGCCGAGTTCCTCTACGCCAGCCTTGCCGGCTGCAATACCCTGACTAACGGAACCGGTCGTTGCTGCACCAATCCCTTGAGCCTGAGTGGTTGCCTGCTGGTACAGGTTGTCAAAGTCGGAAGATAATTGATCAACCGATTTTTCGTCTACAATCTTAATTGGCGGTAGACCCAAGGCCTCTCTCTGTGCGTTTAGAGCCTGTTGCTGCTTCTGCGTCTGTGCATCTAAGGCAATATTCTCCGCAGCGGCCTGAGTTGCCTGCAGTGCTCCAATCTGCTGAGTAAGTGCCAGGGCATTCTGGAGCGCAGCTACCCGACGTTCCCTGGATTCGGCATTCGGATCAGCTTGAGCTTCGGCAAGCAAGCCCTGAAGCTTGAGTTGTTGCAATTGAAGTTCTGCTTCACGTTGCTTCTGGGCGATTTCGTTCTTAACCTTTCCAATTGTATATTCAAATGCTAGAATCTTGCCTTGAGCATCAACAGCTCTTTGGATGATTGCATCATCACCGGTAATACTGAACTCAAGAGCCGACTGTTGAGTAATTGCGTCAGAAATCCCCTGAAGGGCAGTGCCGACCGAAGAACCTAAGTCGTTAAGAGCGGAAGACGCACTGCTTGCTGTATCGAGGTAAATGCCCGCGAGTTCCTCTGCATTCTTGATGACTTCTTGAATTCTGGCAATTTCTGCTGCTCTGTACGCTTTTTGAGCTTCAGCAACGGCAGCTTCGGCCTCAATCCTTTTAGCCTTTAGCTCTTCTGCAAGTTGCTGCTTCTGATTTACCTGTTGAAGGCTGTCTTTTGCATCAGCTTGTACCGCTTTTTTATTAGCCTGTATCTCCTGATCGATTGCAGCCAGTTTTTGCTTAGATGCGGCAACCGCAGCAGCACCAGTGTTCAACTCAAGCTGCGCTTCGGTTATCAACCCATTATTGTAATCCTGCGTCGACTTGGTATCAAGTACCTGTTGAGCCTGCTCGATCTGGGCTGATTTTTTCTCTAGTGCAGCCTTTGTAATGTCAACTGCATTCGCATAATCATTCTCCGCTAACGCTGCCTGCCGTTGCTCGGCGGTTGCTGCAGCAAGTTGTCTTTGAAGAATTTGGAAGCCAGCAGATCTCTCCTTGGCAAGCTCAAGCTCCTTCTCAAGGTTTGCCTGCTCTCCAGGCCAGAAGCTGTTCTTCCTCTTCTTCTCATCAATCTCCCTTTGGATGGAGGCCGCAACTTCATCTTGCGATTTTGCAAGCGCACCAAGTTTGCCGACCAAGTTAGCCGCCTCTTTACCGGTTAATTTAGAGGCATTAGCAAAATCAGTCAGACCACCTAGGCCGGCCTTCTTGAAGTCAGCGTCAACCTGTTGAACTACGGCCCTCAATTCAGCGGTCTGCTTAGCAAAACCAAGTTTTTGCAAGCCAAGTTGGATTTTCTCGAAGAGGGCAACAGTTGCCCAAAGGACCGGGTTGGATCTAACAAATGCATCCGTGAATTGCTGCCAAGCGCTCTTTTGCGGCTTGGTTTCAGTTCCTAGTTTCTTCAGGTCGACACTCAACTGTCTCATCGCTCCACCCGAGAGCTTTCCTGCCTGGCCAAAACTGTTCAAAGACATGGACAATGCAGCTATGGCCGCTATAACCGCCGCCGCAATCGCGACAAACGGTAAGGCTGCTATTAATAATGCTCCAAAACCAACGGCCGCGCCGCCGGCGGCGGCTCCAGCCCCGGCAGTAGCTGTTCCAACTGTTACCATGGCGGGCGTAAGAGACGTAGCCGCAGTTCCGAGTGCCCCCGTGGCGCCGCCAGCCAGCTTTGAGGCTAATGCCATATTGCCTATAGCTCCAGCGTGAGCCGTGAGTGAAGGAATGCTGCCACTGGCAGCCTTTGCTGTGCTAGCTAAGCCAGCAGCTAAATTAGTAGATGTAGCACCAAAAGTTGTAGATATTTTGCCGGCATTGCCAATTGCATTGCTTAGGGAAGATACAACTGGGGTTACAGCACTTCCCGCACCGCCAACCTTGTTTACATTGCCGACCAGGGAGGATAAGGTCTTCCCGGCGGTGCCGCCGGCTCCAGTTAAATTCTTGAGTGCATCTTTCAGTTTGACGATATCACCACCAACCAATGCTTCTGTTGCTTTAACAGCGGATCCAGCTAACTGCGTAAAGAATCCTTTTACATCCAAGGCTAAAAGTGATTTGATCGCGGTGCCAAACCTTACGATTGCTTGGGCTGCAAGATTGATCGCAGTTACCTTTTGCCCTGCAACAACTGTCGTGGCTGCCAATACGGCCTTGTACGCTGTAAGGGCCAAGCCTGCTGTTTTGAGTGTAGCGACAAAGAAGACAAAAACACCAATAAGAGGTGAGAAGAGCCTCAAAAGCGCAGCAATTGGTGAAATAATCTGCAAGAGTACAGTTAATAACCCGGTTAAAGCGGTAATAAAGTTTTTGGTCGCTCCGGCGACTTGGTTGAAGGTATCTCCCAATAATTGGCCAACAGGAGAATCTATGACTGTTCTTACGAATTCCGCAAATACCCTACCAGCCTCTAAAAACGCTCTGATACCAGGCTCTATCTGCCGGCCAATTTCCTCGAGAGATTTAAGGTTAATATTGGCAATAAGATTCTGCAACTGTTGTATAGTTGCGTTGCCACTTTCAATATTACCTTTAAGTAAATCAACGCCATTGTTCATGGCGTTAACACCTTTGACAAATACCTGCGAGGTGATCTGTCCGTTCTTTGTAAGTTCCTGTAACTCCGCAGAGGTGATGCCCAAGGCCTCTGCGAATTGTGTTCTAAAGGCTCCGTCAACTTCAGCAATTTGCTGTGTTAATTCTTCTGCCTGTAATTTGCCCTTAGCCAGAACCTGGGCAAATGCCTCTTGCAAGCGTCCAGACTCCTCAGTCGTCAAACCTAAAACCTGCGTTCTGGCAGTTAGGTTCTCAATGAAACGGTCGCTCTCAGCAGCAGAGGCACCAATATCCCTGAGTGCCGGAGTTATTCTCTTGTATGCTTTTTCAACCTGTTGGATTGGCGCACCCAGGGCGTTTGCCGTATTGGCCGCCTGAGAGAAGGCAGCCGCAGAGTCACTGGCAGATACACCAAGGTTTCTTAATGCAAGATCAAAGGCCTCAACCTCTTTGATTCTTTTTACGACTTTATCAATGGAACCAGCAATCTGGCCAAAAATAGCCGTGATTGCCTGAATTCCAGCTTGGATAGTCGCGAGCTTGTTTAACTGACCAATAAATGAAGTGGTCTTAGGTGTTAATGCGGCAATTCTATTGCCTAATTCATCAGCAGCCTGTTGCGCTCTGATCTGCTCCGCCGTACCAACTCTCAGCGATTCAGCAAGGCGTTGGTATTCTGCTTGCTGGGCACGAAGATCAGCAATACTACCCGACTGAATCCCCTGGGCTCTACGCTCTGCCTCCGCATTTGAATTAATCGCTTGTGTCAGCTTTTCTCTTTGCGCTATCGATAAATTCTGATTGTTGAGTTGTTCTAGAAGTGCTTTACCTTCTGCTCTGATGGCAGCAACGCTTCCGTCTTGTACGCCCTGCGCTCTTCTGACGGCAGCCTCAAGCTGGGCGATCTTATCAACTCTTTGCTGATATGCCGCAGTACCAGGCGCTAGCGCATTCTTTAATTGCTTTTCTACATTGAGCGACTGACGTAAACTCGTTAAACTACCCTGTTCAACACTCGTCTTTTTCTGAAGCGTCTTGATTCGATCTTGCTCAGCCTTGTCTAAAGTGACTACCTGCTGAGTAACTCTACCAATGGTACCCTTGCCCTTTTCGGTAGTTACAATATCAATATTTAATTGATTTGTACTGGTACCAGTGCTATCGGTAAGATCTCCAATTGCTTTATTTAACTCCTGGACATCACCTTCCAGGCCTTGTAATCTTCTCCGCGCCTCTTCAGTTGATACATCGGCCCTAAGTCTAAAGCTAAAATCAGCCATTTATCCTTAGGTCAGAATAAGCTAAATTAGTCTGCCAACAAAAAACGGGGGCCGAAGCCCCCGTAAATCCAGTAGAGATCAGTAATCTCAGGGATTGACATCCAGATCGAGCTTGTAGGGGCCATAGCCCTGAAGGGTTGCAGACCAAGAAACGATCGAGCCTGCTTCAATCGATTCAGAATAACCCTGCAGGGTACCATAACCATATACAGCCTCATCGGTACCGGTGGGACCAACACGGACGAATTTCACGCGCAGGCTGCTTGCCACGGTGTTCTGCTCAGTGAGACGCAGCACCTGGTAACCGGCATCACGGAAGTCGGCCACACCCTCGAGGCTCACGCTCCAGGACTTGGAAGTTGCGATCGAAGTGTTGAAACCCTTGGTTTCGTCATCGTAGGTAACGATGTCTTCGGACGAAGTATCAGTCTCAAGTGCGGCGTTAGTCAGACCATACAGACGGAAAGGTTGGTCAGCACCATCCATGCCATAAGCGGTCGACTCAACGGTAAAAATACCTGTAGAGCTGTTGAAGGCAACCGTTGCGCTGGGGGGAGCAATGTTCAGACCATCACCTGCTGCAGAGCTATCGGTCTTAAGAAATGCAGTAGTAGCAGAAGTACCAGTAGCACTGGTCACACCAGTGAACGCAATATCAACCTCGTTGGAAGCCAGAGGTAAGATGTAAACGTCGTAGCCAAAGGCTGCGGAATAGTTCGCCACGGATAAAAATCCGGAATGAATCCGGCCGAAACAACAAAATCGGGGGGACCCACCCCTCTTCTGTAGGGTGCCAAATTATGGAACCCTACTTAATTTTCATCCAACAGTTGGGAACCCAGGAATAGTGATTGTTGCCGTCTCACTACCTTGAGTGCTCCACGCTTCAAGCTCAAACTCCGTAACGGTTATAATGCCCTCTAGAATTGTCTCTCCACTGGAAGGCCAATCATACCTCCCATTGAACCGCACCTCTTGAGCATTGGAAACCGCCCAATAAACTCTATAATTATTAGTTCCCGTGATCTGCTCGTAGTCGAACATCGCGATAGCAGGATCAAGTACGACGATCTCGATGCCAGTTTTCCCGCTAGTGAAATCGTTATAAGCAGTAATATTAAATGTTGTAGTCTTGTCAACTACAAAATCTTGTGATCCTGTCAAGGGAATATTGCCAACCTCATTATCCATCTCAGCCCAAACGGAGCTGGAAACAATCCAGGAAAGAGTGATCTCGTCCCCAGGCTGAATATAATTTCTATTACTAGTAATTTCTACAACAGGCTGCGGACCGTAAATCGCCATGCCGTCAATATCAAGCGGGCGGTTCGACGGGATCGTTACCACCGTCTGAACCCTTGCGTTCAACCCCTCTGAAGTCTTTACGGTTTGCGTCGATGTCGCGCCACGAAATAGATCCATGATCCGCCGTGCAGCGTTGTTTACATCTTCTCCAGTCGCCGGATCCCAAGCAACAAGGAAAACTTTCCATTCATTAATTAGAGTGCTAGAGTCTGTTAAGTAGTCGACCCTTCTAATATTTGAAATATCATGAATAATGCACTCAACTCCAGTTACTTCTTGTACACCTGGAATATTGGCGCCAGGCGTTAACATGCTTATCGCATTTCTTACTTGACCATTGGTAAATTTATAGCTACCAATATACGACAGAAACTCAGAGTCCGCGTCAAGAAGTCTGTAAATTACACCGGGTGTATCCGGAAAAACTTGAGACATTTGACGAGCGAATCCCTGCCTCCTAGTGTGCCATAGGTGGAAACATATATCAGGCGCAAGAATGCTTATGGCGATTGGTGACTTTGTCGTCTACGTCATTCCTGCCCCGTAGACGATGAGCCTCTCAAGTGTGCCCCGTGAACGGGCTGGTGAGTACCTTTTTAATCTTGAGGCCATGAACGGTAAAGAAGCAAAACGCCTCTGGAGGCAATCCATTCGTGATGCATGGAACAACAGATGTGCCTACTGCGACTGCCCACCAATCGACATCAAAAGCTTAACACTAGACCATGTAAGGCCTAAAAGTAAAGGCGGCGAAGACAGAACCAGCAACTGTGTTCCTGCCTGCAAGGAATGTAATCATTCCAAGGGGAGTGAAGACTGGATTAAGTGGTACCGAAGACAGGACTTCTATACGGCACACTCAGAGATGCGTATCAAAAACTGGCTTCAAACGGGAATTGTAGAAAGCTCTATCTACGAACAGTGGATGGCTAGCTGATTAAAGGGAACTCTACATCTTCTCTGGCGTAGAATTTCCCATTCCCAACCGGAATCTCCAAATAAACAGTCTTTCCGCAGGGAGAGGTGAGGGTCCTTCTTTGGCCACTTGCGCTGTGCTTTGCGATCAACATTCCCTTCACGCTATGCCCATAGTGTAGGGGAGCAAGAATAACGGCGTCCTCGCAAATGTAAGCAAGAAGAGATGGAGGTACGCCATCTGCAGCCTCCCGTAAATCCTTGAACACAAACAACGCCCAGGATGGTAGCAGCCCACGCTCCGTTAGAGCCATGGCAGCAGATCCGTATACATTCGTCGGAATATTGCGATCGTCCCGTGGCTCGAACAGGAAGAAATCTTCCATCTTGAATGGCTCTTTCTTCTTTTTGGGATCTCTGTTGGCATTGGCAATCAGAGAAGAAAGCAGCGCAACGGGGGCCTCTGTGTAATGCAAAGCCCTTGATTGGTGCTTCTTCCCATACGAGTATGCGTCCAAGACGTATGCGTATGGTAGGTCCCAGTAGTTATTTACATTAAACTCTTCGCTTCCGGGAAATATTGTTTTCAGCTCCCAGAAGATAAGGTCAAAGTCTATTACTTTTCCCCATTCTCCTCTGTTGACTTTCCCACGATTTCAGCCGCTGCCTCCTCGCCCTTCGGCTCAGCAGCGGGCTCCTCGTCGACATCACCAGGAGACAGGCCAGACTCCTCTTCTGTGTAGAAATCAGCGAAAGCCTGGATCAGTGCAGGATCCTGTTCGAGTGTATCATCAAGAGTCCACTCGGAATCAATACGAGACCGAATAAGGATAGTTGCAGCCGCGATACCACGCTTCTGCACTGCGTCAGTCATCTGTGAGAGGATTGCGCTAAGTTCATCGGGATAATCTTCCCGGATCTTAACGGCGAAAGGATCGGTCATATCACCTTGAACAGCCTTCATTACCGCATTGAAGGCCTCTTCGGTTGTATGCTTCGTCTTTGAGCCGATACGCGTCGCAAGATTTACGATTGCAGTGATGCCATCTGTCCCCTGTGTCACGCCATCCACGAAAGCTTTTTCACTTACGGTGAGATAGCCACGGCGTTCAATTTCGAGAACACCAGTCTGCTCGGTTCCAATTTTTACCTTGCTGAACTTCTTCTTTGGCTGAACTACGAAAGGAAGAGTTTTCATATTCTAAACCGAGCGCAATAGTGTGCCAAACCTATGAAGTTTCTCTTATCAGTATATCTATAAAGTACTCAAGGTATCTCTTTTCGAATTCAAATTTCGGAACGGCGTATCCACCCTCTATTACTGCAGTTACCCATGGTCTGGCGGGGTAGATAATTTGAACATCGGGATTCCATCCAGATGTTATGACGCCGCCAAAGTGAACGATAGCAGCATAATCTTCGTCGTAGCTTATGCTAAGAGTTTCACTAGCAGGAATATATTCGACTTTGCCAGATGCCTTCAGTGCTCCAGTATCTATGATGTCCCTAGTATCCGAGATCCAGTCCCAAACATCAGCATCCATTGCGGCATCAAGCGCTTCCTTGATGTCGACGGCAAGTAGGGCCATCGTTTCGGAGTGAGCCTTCCTAGAAGCTTTTGGAAATTCCTTGAAGAAGCTTAATACGTCCTTGAAACCTTCACCCTTGAAAGAAAATTTGGGCAAAGGTATGGAGTATCTCTTTTTGCTACCCTGGGCTGATCCAGTTACGTTAAGAATTTTCTTTTCAAAACTCTCCAGGTTCTTGACAGTCTTACCAAACCCTTTGCCTCGAGCCATTAATTAAGAACCTCGCCACCCGTGATCTGTAATTCGACACCGATGGCTGGATAAATGATCTCATCAATGCCAGAACCACCGAATTTGCCGATGCCTCTTTGAATCGTACCCTTCATAAGTTGATCACCGAAAAGGAACTGAATCTCTTTTTGGGATCTCAGGTAAGGTTGATCACTGGTGATATCCGTAAAAGTTGCGTCCGATACGTCTGCCTTTGTCCAATCGTATGAAGAATCCACCGTAGCCGCCTGTAGCGCGTAGCCCCTGTAGTAGAACTCATCGCCACTGGCGCCTGGAAGCATTTCTCCGTTCAACTCAGAGGCCAGAGGAACTTTTCTTGATCCAGATGTAACACCCGTATACTGAATCCGCTTCATGTAGCAGATAACAAGTGTCCTCGTTTCGTCTGAGGTGTAAATGCGGCCATCAGCGTCTTGCCCGACTACGCCGCCCGAACGAGTCATAATCCTGGCGTTAGCAAATTCTAGTAACGGACTTGCCATGCCAATGAAACCCCTAGGTTAGATTGCCTACGGTAAAATGTGGCTATGACAAGAACCTTTCTCACTGCCGACACTCACTTTGGCCATGCTGGCGTTTGCAAGTTTCTGCGTGATGATGGCACGCCCCTTAGGCCATGGGACGATGTTCGGGAAATGGAAGAAGAGCTAATTGACCGGTGGAATTCGGTAGTAAAGCCAGATGATAAGGTTTATCACCTAGGGGATGTTGCAATTGCACGTCAAGGATTACGCTGTCTTGAACGCCTGAATGGCAAAAAAGTCTTAATTAGAGGCAATCATGACATATTTAAATTGAGTGATTATACTCAACACTTCAGAGATATCCGTGGATGCCATTATCTGGATGGGATCATCTTGACTCATATACCGGTCCATCCTGTCAATTTAATGCGTTACAAGGGCAACATTCATGGGCATTTACATTATAGAAGGGTACTTCTGGACGATGGCACTCCTGACGAGCGCTATCAGTGCGTCTGTGTTGAACACACAGATTACACTCCAATTGATTGGGAGGAGGTGCGGAGTCGGTATAATGTGGGGGATAGAGCTTAAGCCTCTGTTCGGATACGCCTGGTTAACTCACAGCCCGACTGTCGGTAGGCCGGTCACGCTTAAGCCATCTATCCAACCACCCCCACCGCTCTGTCGGTAGGGTGCAGCCAGTTCTGAGGTCCACCGCTGGTTGTGGGTTACCTTTCCTGGTTTGCGTCAACACCCCTCATGCTTAGCTCCGGGACGCCGGATGACGCACAAACAGAGGGGTCCCTGCATCTAAGTGTTATGGGTACACGTTGGGCAGATAGCCCAGAATGCCGGGTTCGATTCCCGGAGATGCCCTCACCCAGTCCGAGCTAATTGGACAAGACGGTTACCGCCGCTGCGGGACGATGCAGGTTCGAATCCTGCCTGGGTGCTACAAAAAAACGACCCCGTTCCCGGAGCCGCTTCATCTGGGCCTTTGTGGCCTTCTTAATTTGCCTTAGACGCGCTGATGCCTGTCGGCTTTTGTCGTTGCGTCTAGGACCTTCTGAGGGCCTCTCCCATCGTTTTAGCAGTGGCATCGGCCTTCTCCTGTGCTAATTTCCAGCGTAAGTACGGAAATTCTCCGATCTTCTGCTGTTTTTTGAGTTGTTTTTGAATGAGGACGAGTGCGGTCATGGCGCTTGAGGCGAAGTAATATTGTAGCAGATGCTACTACTGCTGACCAGTCTGGACTGGCCTGTAGTCGGTGCCCCGGTAAACCAAGTGCTTGGAAGCGTCATGGTGGATTTTATTCCACCACTCCTTGTACTCTTGCTTGGGTGTGTCGGTGTTGTACTTAACACCGCGATATGTTGCAATCGACATGATTGAAACTCCTTAACGAGGGTTAAAGAGCGTTCCTTCAGTCGGCGTTTGCGTATTCGAATTCCCAATAAATGGTTTTTATCAAGAATCTGAATATGAACGATCCGTTCCGCGTCGGCTTACTTCCGTTCGCTATTTGCGAATAGCGAATGAACGTACCCTATTTTGCCAGGAACTCCTGTTCAAAAGTGTTGTCACCTGAACCGTTTTGCGCAATTTCGTGTTCAGCAATCACTTTTTCTGCTGCTTTTACAATAACTGTACGGAAATCTTCTTCTGTCCAATCGTTAAAAGCTCGCTCTATCGGGTCTTCTGGGTCCCAGGAGATCTCAAAACCCTCTTCTGTTTCAACGACTTCAATTGTCATTTTTTTTGCTGCAATCGAGGAAATACTGATATGTAGCCATGCTATGGACCTCATAGCGCACAACATCACAACCTCTGTAGCTATCCACCACTTCAAAACGGGGTGATTCCACCCCTTTCTGGGGTGGCTGGTTTCCAAACCAACTAAAAGCCGAAATAATCATGCTAACCGCAAAGCCACTGAGGGCGCCAAGAGCATAGTCATACTTCATGAATCGCGCTAGTATCTTTTCGCAAAAAGCTGGACCTTAAGGGTCCACCTTGGGACGCCGATCAGGATACTGACTAGTTGTCCCAGGCCAATCACAAGTTCAAAACAAGGAGGACTCCCGTAGACTTCATGAAAACCAGTTATTGCTAGCACCGTAAAATCTTTAAACATCAAAAAGTTAATATAAACCTCTTCCCCAAAATCCTCAATAAAGTCAAATTTAAAAAGTTTCACCACGCTGAATGCGACGGTACTCCACAAGTTTACCTGACTTGAAGTGTAACATCATTCTTGGCCAATCGTCCCATTCACCCCTCCATGTTGCAGGATAAACTTCGACATAAGCAGTGATGCGATGGGGTTGCACTCTTCCGTTTTCGCCGGTTGGAACCCACCTGTAATTCAAAAACTTCAGACTTTCTTTATATTCTGGATCATCTTCTTCTATGGTTTCAAAACTATGAGTGTTTCGATAGGTCATCACATAAAGGTGGCCAACAGGAGAAAGCCAGTAGTTTGACATGGTCCCACCAAGTCCTACCTCCATGTCCTTTGTCTGACACAGGGTATTTGTGAATTCCCTGCCAAGATCATAGCTTGAATGGAAATAATCAAACATCCCCATTGTTCTTCTCCGGGAACATTCGGTCCAGTGTTGCCAGGTCTTCGAGTGTCATAGTAATCAACTCTTGATCACCACTCTCGATTTTCTCGATAAGTTCATAGAGATCCTCAAGAAAGGCCTTAGGGTAGACGTTGTCTTCACCCAGAAGCTGCCAGAACCAACCCTTGCATTCCTCATAAGGGTCATCATCGCTAAGCAATGCATAGGGCTCCCAATTGCCCGTCAGAAGGTCTTTCCAGGCCCTAAACGCACCACCAATCGTTTGCCAACCAGTCGGGATGGCATGCCTGAAATAATATGTAGCGATATTCATAGAGCCGACTCCGGATTAATAAACCCAAGTTCACTCATCCGATCATAAGCTTCCTTAAATTCCCTCCATTCTTTTGATTCTTGGGAGATCCACACCAATCCCTGCTCAGGGTAAACCTTCATAAAAGCCTTTGCCACTGGGCTAAGTTCCCATTTGCCGTGATTTAACTCATACTCCTCTGTGACATAGTCGAAAAGTTCAAGGAAGGCCGGCTCAGGATCCTTGACCAACGGATAAACATCGGTAAGTACTTCATAAAGCACGCGGAATTGGTCGTCAGTGAGCTTGAGTATATTTGTACTAGTCATTGGTCGTTCCCTCAAGGGTAAGTTTTCTGATGCCCGTGACGAAATAAGCAAAATCCCTGGTCTCCGTAACGATTCCCGGTCTGTCGCAGACGTGACAAACGCCAGTCCACCAACTAGAACAACCCACGGAATAGACGCCGTATTTGTCACCGCATTCATTGCAGGTAACGTTGGCATTTTTCAGTTTTTTGATTAATTGCTTGTTGTTCATTAGTTTTCTTCCCGGTCGGGAGTGAGGTCAGCAAAAAACTTATTCTTGTCGGGGAGTTGTTTCGCTATGGCATTAGCCATGCGAAGAAGCTGCACCCGTAAGTCATAGTTGAGCGCTTCAAGGTCTTCGATTCTGGAACGAAGCTCAAGAATGCATGAATCCCAGGGGCTTTCAGACGTTTCCGCCCACTCCTCGATTTCGCACCATTCCCTGTGCTTTGCGCGGTACTCAGTCATCGAGTTGCTCCAGTGCGAGACGGATTGTCTCCAGATCTAAGTACTGTTCACGGGCGTTATTTGCGCCTGTGGCAATTGCATGAAGTGCAATCAATGCTTGCTGCTTCAGGCTTGGCGGCTTGTTAATAGGATGTTCTTTTGTCATTTATTATTTCCACAAAGAATTTTCTGTGCTTTCTTATACATTTTGGCCATGTCGATCATCTTATCCTCCTCCTCTTTGAGAAAGATCTTCATATCCTCAATCATTTCATCTAGCATCCCATCATCTAAATATTCAAACATTGCACCCCTTAATAGCCTGATCTTGTGCTCGCAATTACTGCCACCCATTTGCCCCTCCAAGGCTTGTGTTTAGTGGTCCAAGACCTCGCGTACCTTATCAATAAAAAAGGGCCTGTCAAGGCCCTCTGCGAACATTCCTCGTTAACTTTACATCTTCTTCATCTCGTGTCAATGTTCCCTCGTCATCTCTTTTGGGTCTCATATAGATTCCAGGCCAAGTATCCCTAATGATTTCAGCCAACTTGGGCGGGGTGTCTTCGTTTATCATGAAAGCCGCTCCTGCTGCCTGCAGTCAACATCACTCCAATGCCTTACGGCATTTGCTACAATTGCGATATTTGTTACTAGATATGTAGCAAATATTACTGTTCTGACAATTGCTACCAGATCTGATTCCTTATCGCACTCTGAAGCTTTCTCCCCAAGCGCCTTACACCATATCCGCCACATAACCAATAAAAAAGGGGCCTCTCGGCCCCAGTTTACCGTTACCCAATGACGCCTCACTTAGTACCGGTAAGCAGATTCTTTAAGCGCAAAGATTTTGCAGACATCTTTGCGTAAAGACTGGTCGTTGCCCTATTTCTTTCATCAATCTGATCGACGCGACTTCTTGTGTCAATGATTTCATCGCTCATATTTCCCCAGGTGCAATAACCAACGGGAAGCTCGAGTAAATCCCTTAAGGCGCAAACAAGATCAAAGATGCACCTCGGATCCTTATGCGCAAAAGTCTTACCAGTAATATGTTGAATCCAATCTAACACTTGAGCACTGGTACAGCACCTGTCAAGATCAACATGATATATACCCTTCTTGTAAATCAACTCATAAGTAGAACGATTAAGGGTCCAATCACCCCAGTTAAGCTTGGGCCTTCTGGTCTGGGTCACATCAAAACAGCAAGAACTCTTCTATCGTACCAAGGTCTCCTTCTCTGTCAACGAGCCAATCACCGGCCTGGCAAGTCAAACCAATAAAAAAGGGGCCTCTCGGCCCCAGTTTACCGTCATCCAATAGCATTCAATAACTTAATACCTTCGCTAACTCCTCTTATTTCAAAGGGGAACTCGTGCTCCCACTCTTCCCCATTGGCATACGCGCAATCATCCGAATAATTGGTCACATCGCCATCGAAAACCAGATAACCGTGGGGTTCTCTCATGTCACAGTTTTTTGATGGCAAGAATTCCTCTTCAGAGCCCCATTGCCAATCAACAAATTCAGCGTTTGAGCACCGTCCCAAGATAAACAATGAAGTATCCTCGAAGCTTTGATCCGTTGGAGCTTTGTTGATTTTGTCGAATTCGCTACGCTTCATCACCATTTCTTCAATCACATACCGATACCGCAGTATCGTCACAAGATCTTCAGCCATAAAAAAAGAGGGGTCAAGGACCCCTCAATCATAAGCCAGTACCCCGACTTGTCAACTAACCAATTGCCGGCGCAGTAAGACCAACAGTGCTAGTGCTAGCAGTAGCAAGGTCAAGGGGGAAGTTATGAGCATTACGTTCATGCATCACCTCAAAACCCAGATTAGCACGATTTAAAATGTCGGCCCAAGTGTTAACCACTCGACCATCAGCACTAATCAGCGACTGGTTGAAATTAAAACCATTCAAATTAAATGCCATGGTACTCACACCCAGTGCAGCAAACCAAATACCAACAACAGGCCAAGCAGCGAGGAAAAAGTGAAGACTACGGCTGTTATTAAAGGAAGCGTACTGGAAGATGAGCCGACCAAAATACCCGTGAGCAGCAACAATATTATAAGTCTCTTCTTCTTGACCAAATTTATAGCCATAATTCTGACTTACAGTTTCAGTCGTCTCGCGAACGAGTGAAGAAGTGACCAGAGATCCATGCATAGCAGAGAAAAGAGCACCCCCAAATACACCAGCCACCCCAAGCATATGGAAGGGGTGCATGAGGATATTATGCTCCGCCTGGAAAACAAGCATGTAATTAAATGTTCCTGAAATGCCAAGAGGCATACCATCAGAGAAGGAACCTTGTCCAAACGGATACACGAGGAACACTGCAGAAGCAGCAGCCACGGGTGCGAGATAGGCAACAAAAATCCAAGGACGCATACCAAGTCGGTAGCTAAGCTCCCATTCCCGACCAGCATAAGCAAATACACCAATCAGAAAATGAAATACCACAAGTTGGTACGGACCACCATTGTAGAGCCATTCATCTAACGATAATGCCTCCCAAATCGGATAGAAATGCAAACCAATAGCATTGCTACTGGGTACAACAGCACCACTGATAATATTGTTGCCATAAAGCAACGAACCAGCAACGGGCTCACGAATACCATCAATGTCAACCGGAGGGGCTGCAACAAAGGCAACGATAAAGCAAATGGTAGCCGCCAGCAAGCAGGGAATCATTAAAACGCCAAACCAACCCACATAAAGTCGGTTGTTGGTCGAAGTGACCCATTGGCAAAATGACTCCCATTGGTTTACTGGCTGCTGACGAGAAAGAGTAGCAGTCATCGAAGTAAACGATAAGGACAAGTCCATAAGGACTAGTACAGTTTACCTCAATTGTTAAAGAATCCTTACAAAACTAGCGATATTCATCGCTAAATTCGTCCTCATCCTCGTAACTACAGGGCTCCTCAAATAATTCACTCATCTTTAATTCAAATACACGCTCCTGCAGCTCTTTCAAATCCTCATCCGTCATAACACCCCTACTTTTGATCCCTGCAAAACCGACAACTGCCAATTTCACCATTTAAATACTTGGCAAATACTCCATTTGCCTTCCGAAATGCTTGACATCCAGTACACCAGACATCAATCATCTCTTGCTTTTCAACAAATTCAATTAATTCGTTTAGTGGACCATCATTTTCGGGGTGCGTACTCATGACCTGTAAAGAGCAACGACTGAATCGGACCCTTTCTGACTTAAAATCGGACAGGAACCGAAAATCGTCGTTAACTCATCAACAATTCTTGCTCTCTCTCTTAATGCACCATCATATGGAGTCCCACTATTCTCCGTATCCCACTCCAAAACATCAGCCTTCCGCAATACCCTGCCAACATTTCCACCAACATTAGCCTCTTTCTGCGCCTCAACAGCAGCATCAAACTCACTCAATAACTCCCGAACCCTCGCAACAAGCGTTGGACTGTTACTTGCAAGCTCATTGCAACATACAGTCGCCTCGCTAATCGTAAAAGGACTCACCCATACACCAATCGCAATTAAAATTCTCTCTACATCACCAGCAACCCAACCAGAACTAGTATTTAATGTCGCCACTGTTCATAAAAAATCTACCCCTAGTCTACCAGTTTTATTACCTTTTTGTAGCCACAATTATTAGTATTCCTAAATACTTTGTTAAAATGGTATAATTATATATCTATTCTCCCCCCATGCCCAATAATATCCTACTCCCTCTCTCCCTTATCCTCTCAATTCACGCTAAATCTGATATCGCTATAACTCAAATCCTTCAACAAATGTACCATACACTAGGCTTCGATACCTCTAAAAAATTACTCCTCAAAACTCTCCCCCTCCTCTCCCCTCATCAACGCGATTACTTTCGCTCTATCTCGTCATGACCTCTAATCCTCAATCCCGTCGCCCAGACCCTCAAGATCAATTCACCCTAAACCTCTCCTCCCCCAATACCTCCACCACTGATCACTCAATCCTTCTCCAAAAAATTGATCAACGTATCCGCTTGCACGAAATTCGTGTCGCTATCATATCCGCCTCAATCGGTATCCCCCTCCTCTCCTATATCCTCCTTAAACTTAACTCCTGCTCCTAACACTGAACCTTAACCCTCTTAACCCCACTCGTCACCCAACAACTCCTCCACTTCTGCTCACTCTTCTCCCGCTTAGCCTCAACCTCTCCACAATTAATCAACACTAACCCAACAATAATAATAAAACTGGTGGTCAATTTCAAAATTGGCATTTTCGATTTCAGAAATTTTGCGAGATTTCCAGAGGGGGTAGCCACAGGTTCAGAGATGAAAAGTTGGGGGTGGGGGGTACAAATGTACCCCCATAAAAATGCATCACTTCACGATGGTACTGTCGTACTGGCAGCCACTACCGGCAGGACCTGCGCACTGTCCCTTGGTCTCGATTGCGAGCAGGCGGCAGGCCTCCTCCTCTCCAGCCTCACACCATGCAGAGAAGGTACGCACGCGAGCAGACTCGATGACAGGGGCAGCCTGACTATCGAGGTAGGCGATACCAGCAAAGCCGGCACCCGAAACGAAAGCAGCAGTCAGAAGGAAGAGCTTCATGGGAGGGTTCCCTTGGTGACCTCCATAGTATAGAGCATGGGGCAGCCGATGGCCAGCCAGCCTGTAACATCCCTTAATGTAAAGAGATGTTGCATACAACCCACTGCAGCAGTAGGCCTGGCCTTATACTAAGGAGGTCAACACGGGACCTCTCCCATGACCCCTGTCTACTACACCGAAGACCGCGATCTGTCGATGCTCGATGTGATCAACCTGGCTCACTGCGCCTCACAACGGGCAGAGCTGGCAGCAGGCAAGGCGGATGGGCGCTTTGCCCGTGAGTACTGGGCAGCCAATGCCTGGGCTACGGTTGCCAAGGGCTACCGCCTCTGCTGGTCACGCCCTGTCGGGTAACGATTTGTAACAGGGGTCGCACCACGCGGCCCCATCCTTTATACTAAGGAAGTCAACACGAGGCCCTCCTCCCATGCAGACCATCAAGCTCCTGCTCACCTCTGACATCGGCGACCTCTGCTGTGCAGCCTACGAGGCCCGCTCCTGGGCTGAGTTCATCTCTGCCCGCGAGGGGTACGACATCAACCCCTGGAAAGCCTTCCTTGCCCTCGCCTATGTCCGCCCCTGGCGGGGAGACTTCCACACCCGCTACCCGATGGCCGCCCCCTGGCGGGTGGTGCGCTCAGTCCTCTGATCAGCATCGCCAATCAATCGCCCCTGGTACACCCGTACTGGGGGCTTTTTAGTCGAAAAGTTTTTGTGAACTTTTGCAACGATAAGCAATCCTGATCAGTCAGCCCTGATTGATAAGTAAAACTTATGATCGTGAACGATGGTCGCAAGGCGCCGTGGTTCACGCTCACCGTTTACAGGCGGC
>Ga0129333_10000765_pt1 | contig 28015 bp, 18 predicted proteins | sample CPB6_08_DNA_FD_94474 | JGI IMG/M metagenome (GOLD analysis project Ga0129333, IMG submission 94474) | Freshwater to marine salinity gradient microbial communities from Chesapeake Bay, USA - CPBay_Sum_0.6_0.8_DNA | ecosystem: Environmental > Aquatic > Marine > Coastal | place: USA: Chesapeake... | reverse complement strand
TCACGCATCCCATACTCTTCCGCCAGCTCCGCCGACAGAGTATTACCGTGTGATACGCCATACACCGACGCCACCTTAGCCATGGCGTAGCTGGTGCGATCCGCGCCAATCAGCACAAATGAGATGTCGAAGAATTTGGGGTTGGGGTTCAGGACGTAGACTTTCCTACCGTCCGGCAAGACCTGGTTCATCATGGTCTTGGCGTGCAGGCAGTAGTCGTTGCGGGTCTTGCTCTTGTTGCCGCAGATACTGCAGACGTCGAACGCTACCCGACAGCCCATCGAGACGGCGGGGTTCTTACCGGCGTCCAGTTGGTCGACCAGATCTCCGTGGCCCTCTTGAGCTGCCTTTGCACGGTCAACCTCAATGACCAGTTCAACCCGGTGCATGATGGGGTTGTAGACCGACACCATCACCTTACCGAACGACTTCTTGATGTCCTTGTTGACGTGATGTCGGTAGACACCCGAGTCCAAGAACGTGCGGAACCCAAACTCTGAGCCCTGCGGAGTGTTGAGTTCCCGTTCCTCAAAGTAATCGCCGTTGATGTTGCTGCCGTACCACTCGCCCGCACCCAGCGCGTTGACCAGCACGTACAGCTTCTCGGGTCTGGACTTTAGGTCATTGAGGTACTTCTGGATATCCGGGTGTAGCGCCGCGGACGCCGTCTTCACCAACGGGGCATCCGGGACGATGGCCTGTACCAGGATGTCCCCTGCGTCACTTACGCCCGGCAGTGTGATGAGCTTTAGCATTCGGGCGCCCTCACTAGTACGTTGCCTTGGTCATTTGGACGGCGGGGGTGTTGAGAGGTCTTGGCGTATTGAACGGGGTCTGCATTGGTGTGGCAGCACCGCCTGCCGGGATGGCGGGGGCCTGGTTGGGCTTGGGAGTCATGCTGGTGGCCGTCAACGGATTCGTGCCCATCGGAGGGGGCACAAGTTGCGGGGCACCCGCAGGGTTGGTCGGAGGCTTAGGGGCTCCGACCATCTGCGCCAGCTTGTGGAGGATTCTCTCTCGCCGCCCTGCCAACATCAATCCCCCCTAACCAGCAAACCTAGACAGCCCGCCGATCGTCCCGAGGTCGCCGATCACGCCCTTCGCGAGGGAGTCCCGGCCCTTGGCGTCGCGCATGTTCTTTTGGATCTCGGTCAAGGTCTTGACGTCCATCGGCTGGATGCCCTCTTCCTTGAACTGCATCGACCTTCGAGCAAACGACCCTGCCACCAACGGGTCCTTCGCCATGTCCTTGTTGAAGGTGTAGAGGGTGTTGAACACCTTCTTGACGTGGGCCGGGTTCTCTTTGGCCAGCGAGGGGTTCTCCTTGATCATGTTCTTGAAGGCCTTGTCTTTGCCGACTCGGTGGCTCATGGAATCGCGGATGGCGTCCGCAGCCGCCAAACCGCCCGCGATACCCAGGGCCCCGACACCAAACAGACCGAACTTCTTGGCTGCCGGACTGGTCAGGATTTGTTTCAACCTTGCCAGACCCTTGGGGCCCTCGACAACCTTTTCTGTAAGGGCATCGAACGCCTGGCCAGATCCGTGCGGAGCCGCCTTTCCCCACTTGCTCTCAAGGGACGCCGCCAGGTTCTCACTTCTAGAGACGTTCCTGGGGGTGCCGGGGTCATGCTCCCACGACCGTCCACCTGACCTACGACTGGCAAGCTTGACTGCTTCGCTGAAACGGCTCATCGACGACTCCTACACTCTCTTGGGGACGATGGTTGTGACAGTAGGCTTCCAGTCGGCCTTTGCCAAGCCAACTGGTGCTGCTGACGGGGTTGCAAACTGTGCCGCGACTTCTTCGCTGACGGGGTTCTCCGGCATCTTGGGGATCAGACCCGTAACCATACCGCGAGCGGTTGGGCTGGTGGCCACCAGGTACCCGCCACCGCCAACAGCAACAGCCTTGAGTGGATTGCGCTTGGCCGCACCAACCAGGCCGCCCTCTTGGAAGTTTCTCATTAGGTAGATTGTGTTGCCATCTTTCTGGACGACCATGGCCTCGCCAGGGACCCTACCGGATTTGATGCCGAGGAAGGCTCGGCGGTCAATTGGCGTCCAGGCCTTCTCGCCCTTCACCGCTACCATCCGGGCTCCTCGAAACGGTCCAGACTTAGCGACACGCCCAAACAGAACATTCTTTACGCCGCGCCCCACCGCCTTGAACGGAGCCGCCAGCACCTTGGCCACCACGTTGGCAGTCTTGGCGTGTCCTTCGCGGTTCCACGCGTCCCGCGAAGTCTCCACGGCCCGTCTGATGTCGGGGTGAAGCGCGGGTGCCGACGCCATTTTAACTAGCGTGGACATCGGGGGCTCCTAGTAGGTTTCCAGAGGCGACATGGGTGGGGCCGGCATCTGCTGGTCCGGTGCCACGGGCATGGGTGCGGGCTGGGCCGGCATGGGAGCCTGCTTGGTGGAGAACAGTTCCGCCGTAGGGTTCGGCTGCATCGGTTGCTGCATAACGGACAGCATCTGTGCAACTGAGGCCATCGCGGCCTCTACGGAGTCCCTCAACTGGAAGAGCTGCTCCTGCATGCCCTGCAGGATACCGACTGTGTCGGTAATCGGGTTTGGAGCCACCTCCATCCCCATCTGCGCCAGTTTGGTGATTGAGTCCATGTGAACCCTGGCACCGTACCGCTCCGACAGAAATCCCCGCATCAGCTCAGAAGGCTTCGCGGAGTCCACACAAGACCCAATAACTTCCGCGGAGAACCCTTCGGCCGCTGCCGTCTTTACCAGTCGGTCCAGCTCGACCAGCTTCAGCTCAAATGAGTCGGCCAAGATCTCCATGTCGGATTGCGCCTGACGAACCTGCCCGACCTTGTCCAAGTATTGCCGCACCATCACGGGTCGGTCGACCTTGGGGGACGCCACCTTCTCGATGGCGCGGGTGACGGCGTTGTACCCGAAAGCAGCTTCCAATGAGGTTCGCTCTTGGCCCGGAACATACCGCTCGCCTCTCACGATCTCGACACTGGCCTGCTTGACCTGCATGGGCGCCTCCAGATTCTGCATGACCACTGAGGTGTCGGCCATCGGGAACGTGATGTTTTGAGAGAACCCGGCTTTGAACATCTGAGAGAAGGCCAGGTTGTTGGCGTGCTCAACGACACGCTTAACCTGCTCGTGGTTGAGGTTGGCCTCTTTGGCCATCTGAACGATCGAGTCGTTCATGGGGACGCGCTCACCCACAAACTGCGTGGCGGCCTTTTGGCCGTACATCTTCAGGGTGTCGGGATCGACTTTCCCGCTGCACCCGCAACCGCAGTCAGCGCCGCAAGCAGATTTTGAAAGCAGGTACTGTTCTAGGTCCACGGTAAACCTCTCGCAACCTACAGCATGGTAGCACCGGCTCGTCCGGAGTTGAAAGCCCGTCTCGACATTACCGAGTAATGGACTAGGGGGATCGGTCAGCCGCCAGGATGTCTGGCCGTGGGTGTTCGATCATACTGGCCAGCCAGCAGTACATCATGGAGTGCATGGTGTCGTCGGAGGAACCCGGTGCCTTCGTGATGATCATCTGGGTGTTGGAGCTGTTGTACTCGGTGAAGACTGACAGCAGGTCCTGCGCGAAAGGGAACTCCCAGTCACCAAATGTGGGGAACCGGATCTCGTCCTTACGGTTGATGGCGTTGATGAGGGCCATGAGCGCCTCGGTCCGGTTGACCATCCAGTGGTGCAGGTCCTTGTTGAAGTAGATCTTGCGGGTGTTGACGTATTGGTAGCGGGCTACCCGGCGGATACCAAACTGTCGGATCAGACGATCATTAGGATGGAGGCCACCACCATAGTCGGTCCCGATGATCGAGATCTTGTATCGGTCAACCAGCTGGATGATGACGGGCAGCATGTTGTCCATGACCGCTTCCTCACCCTCAAACCGCTTGAAGTAGATGTACTGAAACTTACCGCCCAGGTAGCCACCGATCGACACCACGGTGTAGCTGCTGGCGGGTGCGGACTTCCTGACGCTCCCCTCCTCGCCTCCACCCGCGTTGGTGGTGCCGCCCCAGTCGATCCCCATGTACAGGGTGGACCTACCCGCGAAGTTGACGGAGTCCGCGAACGAGATACTGCCGCACTGTTCCGCCAGCGTCTCCCGTTTGATGGGTTTGTCGCCGGAGTCATACGGTAGCGCCAACACCTCGTTGTAGAACTGTGCCTTTCCGTACCGGCTCTTCTTGTCCAAGATCTTGGGCCAGTTCACCCAGTTGGTCAGAATCTGCGGGATTCGATATCCCTCAAACGGAATCCCGTCTGGCGTCTGCAGCCAACGCGCCGAACGCTGCGATACCCACTGTGCTTCGGGATGACGTGGGTCGATATCCCGTTTACACCTACTGCAGATCAATCCGTTTGGGCCGATATTGTCGTAGCCGATCACGTCCCAATGCCGATAGTCCGCCCCACCGCATCGGTCGCACGGGATCATCCATTCATTCTGGGTCGAGAAGGTGTTCCAGTAGTAGGCGATCGTATTATCGAGTGATTTGGGGGTGCCGGAGTACGTCATAAGCTGGTAGGGGGAGTGCGACATGCACTCCTCGATGATCGGGATCACGTCCGTCAGGATGTCCTGGATCTCGTCCAGGAACAGTGCGTCTGCCGGGATACCACGGGTACGGTCGGCGTGCAGGAACGCGTACCTCAACGTCACGCTGGAGTCGGTGATGAACCGCTTGAACAGCACGTTGTTGGCGTTCTTGTCCAAGAACGTGCGCAGGTCTTCCGACAGGTTGAGCGGGGACGACAGTTTGTCACGACTGAATACCTCGGTCTGCTGTTGAGACGGGCTCACAAACAGGGACTTGAAGTGGTGGCGCAGGCACGACAGTGCCAGGATCTTGTTGCCGAGAGTCGTTGACTTCTCGGACTGGCGGGCGAACATCAACAGCGTGCGCGGGTGCGGGGTGTCGTAGATGGGGACTAGGTATTCACGACCCGTAAACGAGAATGGGGCCAGCACCCCCTCGTGCGGCATCCGCATCATATGGGACGTGAACTCAGACGGAAACAATTCCAAGGACGTCCTGTGGGATCCCTTGGACTGACGGGGGTGGACCTTGAACACGCGGTACTCCGAGATCGTGGAAACGTTGTCCCGAGCGATCGGCAATACACTGGATCGCTACGAGGATCAAGGCTCCTCGATAGTGCTGCATATACGGTGGCCGTTGACGCAGCCGGAGAAGACCGCCGTCAAGACCATCGCACAGACGATCCTACCGGGATGCCGCCTAACCTTTCAGAGGTGGTCCGTCACAATCATGTGAGCGACGGCATGCGCGGCGCCTTAGGGATGCTCGGCATCTTCGGGGCCTTGGGGAGGTTTGTGCCCTTGGCGTCCAACTTTTCTTTGAAGTTATCCAAAGTCGACTTGATCTTGGGCTGCTGGACTAAGCTTTTCACCACCTTAGTGCCGATGATACCGGCGCCAATACCTGCGGCGGCCATCACGGTAGGGTGAAGGGCCTTACTGAACCGCGTGGCCCACTTTCCTGCCGTGGCCTGGTATTCAGGGATGTAGTGCCCAACAACGTCATAAGCCTTATCGGCACCAGGGCCGGCAGCACGCAGAAAGTCGACGCCCATGGCCTCGGAGACGTTCGTTCCCTTACCGACGGGAGCCCCCGCGGACGCCAGCGCAGTCGTGCAGATGTCGTTCAAGGTCTTGAGCGGGGTGCCCTCGGGGAGCTTTCCGTGCACCTTCAGGTGTTGGGCGGTGTCGTCCAGGATCTTGGGCAGGTCGACCTCCATCTTCTTGAGAGCGTCCAGCTTGATTGCCAGAGACTCTTCCGTGGCCTTGGCGCCTCCCGGGATGCCCGCGATCAGTTGTTTGGCCGCAGGCTTGTAGGGAGAGTAGAAACTCTTCAGGTTCTTGCCGAGCACATCCTCTGGCACGCCGCGTTCACGAAGCCCTTCATAGATCTTGCCAGTCAACTTTCCACGCGCCTCCATGTTGGCGATGGCTCGTTCCCCAATCTCTGGGTTCTTGGGGCGCAGGACAGTGATGACGTTCTTGGTCTCGTCAAGCTCTCGGCTCAACTGTGTCCCTGAAGGGCCGTGGTCGTGAACAAAGATATTCCCAGAGTGCTCGTTAATTCCGGCGATCTGGGCGGCGTGGTAGGCGTTGGGTGTTCCGGATGACAGGGCGATCGCGCGGTCAATCTTGCTGGACATGCTTGCCGGTTTCCCGGTCAGCAGGATGTCGCCTCTACGGACTTGCCCGCGAAGTTGTTCACGGGTCAGCCTGGTCCCGGGCAGGTCGGTGTTCAGGAACCTGTTTCTTGAGAGAGCCAAGGGAGCCAACCCGCCCAAGGCGAGCCCTGCCCCCATCTCGGTCTTATCGACTTTGGCCAGTTTCTCAATCAACCTGCTGCGTGTGGCGTCATTCATCATCTCCTCCGTGGTGCAGGGAACACACGAAGTCTTCCCTAACCGGAACTTCCACATTAACCGCCGAGCAGGACCCGGCGCCCTGTGGGTCCGCCATCCGCATCAAAAAGAACGAGCAGGACCTGCATGACCTACCCTCCTCCACCGACTTGACCAGCCCCGGAGGATTCAACTCCTTCCGAACGTACTGGTGCATGTCACCCACTAAACCTCTACCCCGCACGCCTGCAGAGACGCGCGAATGTCCGTCAGGAGCCGTTCTTTGCCGGACAGGGCCGCGTGTTCGATGGCCTCGTGAGCATACTCGATGGCGTCTTGCTTCAGTCCAAGGCCTGAGGCCACGCAGGCTCGGCCAGCCCACGTCTTAGCCGTTTCCACCTGGATGTCCTTGAGGGACTTCACCCGGAGTTCGGCGGCTGCCTTCTTGACCTGCTCGCTCAAATCCACCATCACGACCCCAATCCGCTACATTGCCTTGTGTGCCATCGGCCCCATCGAAGGCCCACCAGCCACGCGCTGCCCCAGCAGGTACTCGTTGGTCTCGTGTGTGTTGGCCATGGCCATCAAGAAGTCGTCCATTCCGAGAGACAGCTGTCCCGACTCCTTGAGCCCGTGGTACACATTCTTGGTCAACGCCTGCAAGGCCTTCTCAGATTCCAAACCCCTGTGGTATGGGTCCGGCTGCTGCGCTAGATCGGAGACCACCTGAGCCTGGATGTGGCTCAACTTGACCGCGCTCACCATCTGAGAACCGTACTTCGCCACCATCTTCTCCGCCAACGTGTCGATATCTTCGCTCACCGACCCGTACAGCTTCTCAAACAGAAGATGGTCCCCGTAGAAGGTCGGACCGCTGATCTGCCAATGACTCGAATGGTAGTTCTGACGCATGGCCAACAGCGTGCCCAGCAACTGGCACAGCATGCCTGGGGCATCCATGCCGCCGCCCTCCGACTCCATCGCTTCGCCCTCGTCCTCGACCTCCGACATCATGCCGTCGGCCTTCTTCTCCTTGGCGAACCGGGCCAACAGCTTGGCCTTACCTTTGTTGTTAAACATGCCTGGCTCCTGCGACGGGGCATTAGCCCATCTTCGACTGGTAGTCGTCGCTCACATCGGTCCCCTTCACGGGCACCGGGCGTGAACCTACGTTGCACATACCGGGCCCCGATCGGTTACCTGACAGCGGTGTGAAGTACTTGCAGGTCATGCAGCTGACCGCCGCGTCTTTCGAGGGACGCACATTCTGAGGGCCCATCGATTGCGCCGATTTGATGAGGTCGCGGAGATTTACGCCGGCCTTCTTCTCCTTCGCGGCATCCTTCTTCTTCATGAGCTTGTGGAGAAGCTGCTCCTTTAGGCTGGCCTTCTTCTCCTTCTTGGCGTAGGGATTAACCTTACCGGGCATCGCCACACCTTTCTCGTTGTACTTCATCTTGTCCTCCGACTGTCCTTTGAGTTTCTGTTTGACGCGATCCCACTTCTTCTTTAGAGCGGGGCTAGTGGACTCACCATGTGCGTACGTTGGCAAACCCTCATCACCTTCTGGGTTCTCGTGAGCCCAGCGCTTAGCGATTCTGGGGTGCTCCGCGAACATGAACCGGCGCTGTTTCTCAGACGTAAACGGCATACCGGTCCTCAAAAGGTAACTGGTGGTGGAGCTTTAGGCTCTCTGGGCCCGAACAGCTTAGCAAACAGACCGCGAGGTTGGTTTACTTGCTGCGCGTAAAGATACCGCACCGCGCGGGTTCCGTCTCTCCGAGTGTAGTACTCTTTGCGGACATACTTGTGGGGCTTGTGCAGGACGTCGTAGAACTGCCTGGAGGTTCTGAACTTCCGGCCCGCCACATTGTAGGCCCACTCGTCGGTAGTCTGGGGGGTCTTCTTACCCAGCATCTTGCCAAACACGCCCGGCTGCTCAGAGGACGGTACGACCGATTGGTATCGGCGCACATCAACTACCCGCTGTTCCGGAGGTCGCTGCGCTTGGCCACCTAGGCGGCGGGCGCGGGCCTCTGCTTGCATGATTCGCTCAGGATTGAAGTGCCCGTCGAGCGAATAGAAGGCGGTGGCGTTTTTGAGATCTAGACCCTCAGCCCCCGCACCGGACAGCACGATCACCTTGACCTTACCGGCCTTGAAGTCTTCCACGCCTTGAGAGCGGCTCACGTTGGTGACCTTACCGTCCCCCACTTCAGTGCCTGCTCCGATGAAGAGGGCGTGCGGAATCCCCGCTTTCTTGAGTCCCGCGGACAATACGTCAACACCGCCTCGGATCAGGTTACTGTACAGGACTACCGAGTTGTCGGGCTTATCCTGCAGGTGCTGAACCGTATCTTGCAAGACCTTGTGGACCTTGGGAGTCCTCTCTGCCGATTGCTCGATAGATACGTCCTTACGGCCCATGGCCACAGAGTTGCTGATCTGGCGTGCTTGGGTCAGCTGCGTAAACAGCCTATCCGCTTCCTTCAGCGTGATGTTGGGATCCCGACGAGTAACGTACTCCTGGACTGGGCCCAGTTTGTTGAGGGCCAGCTGGTACAGGTGGTACTGTTCCTTTGACATCGGAACATACACATTCTTGACGTCCTTGCGGGGCATGGCGGCGCCCGGGATGTCACCGGTCTCAAAGTAATCTACGCGCGGCACGACCTTGAGAGCAAATTCTTCCGGGTTGTTGATCCCGATCACCCGCTTCTTTCCGCCACCAAACCCCTCAGTCGTGCCGATGGTACGGGTGTAACGGCTCACGAAGTCCCTGGGAGAGACCGGCGGCCCGCCCTCGGATAGGTTTAGAAGTTTGGCGATCTCACCGGGCTCGTTGTTGATCAACGACCCCGTGATCCCGATGAAGTTGGTGGCAAACTGCCGAGCCTGCATCATGGACCGGTAGATCTGGGACTGGTCGTTGCGGGTCTTGTGGAACTCGTCCGCGATGATGGTGTCGGCGCCGGTACGCTGCATCATGCCGACAGGGTCCCGGCGCAGCTGCTCGTACGATACGATCGTGTAGGTCTTGTCAGGGCGGATCTCGTCCGGACGGACGTAGTCCTTGAGCCGGTTCTTCTCTTCTGAGGAACCGACGACTTGCAGCGAAGAGGTGGTAAACTTCTCAACACCGCTGCGGGCAAAGTTTTCGCGTAGACCGGCCGGCACTACCACGAGGGCTTTCTGAGCCTTACCGGCCTGCCTCATTTTCTCGAAACCGTAGATTGATGTAACGGTCTTTCCGGACCCCATCTGGTGGGCCAGGATCATGCGACCCTTATTATCGAATAATTTTTCAATCGCCGATACTTGGTGCGGTAGCGGTTTGAATTCTGGCCTCATAGTCGCGACGTCGTTCCCGCGCTCCTGCGGTGCGGGAGGCGGGGTCTGAGCGTGCTTTTCCATAAAGCGCAGCAGGCTCATTCGACACTACCTCATCCGACTAAGTCGATCTTCTAGAAGCTGCACAACCCGCGCCCTCTCGGTGGGAGGCAACGCCATCAGCACGTCGTCGAAGGCGGCGCTGGAGTTCTTTTCCTTGTGGCGACTCATGAACTTGTTTGCGATATCGACCGCGCCCGCCAGAACCAAACCACCCAGCAAGCCGCCCGCAACACCACCAGCCGCGGCTGGCCCAGACCTTCGAAGGGCGCCCCCCAAGGCCTTCAGGTTCTTGGGAGCCCCCGATTCGAATACATTCTCAGCCGTTCTACTTAGGCCACCGATAGCACCGCCCACCAGAGCCGGTTGGACGTACTTCTTGTAGACGGAGGGGTCCTTATCCTTGTGGGCCTTCACCAGACTCGCGGCCATGGCCAGCGTGATGGGTAGCTTGTAGACGGCGCGGAATAGCCCCAGCTTAGCGCCTTTTCCGGCCGCCATAGCTGGGTTGAGTCCTTCAATTCGCCCCACCCTATAGCCTTCCAGCAACCCCTTCTGGCCCACCGCTACAGCGCCGCTACCGGCGATCAGCCCGATTCCCTTTTTGCGCTCGGTCGGATCTTTTGATCCAGCCAGCTGGATACCCTTGAGATAGAACGGCGCGGTCAGGATGCCCATGGCGCTGCCGAGGGCTCGGCCACCGCCGCGCCCCAGACCGCCCTGCCGGAGGAGACTTCCAAAGGACTCAGGGGCTCCCGATAACTTCCTCTCTACCGCCTGCTCAATTGTCCCTTTCGGCAGATCTGCCAGCAAGGACTTAGCACCAAAAGCCGGCGCTGCGAGGGCCACCTGCTTTAGGTACGGTAGTTCTTTCTTATCTGCCATCCCGAACCGCCGCAGACGCCTTTTTAAGAAGCTGTTCCGCCAACTCGGGACTGGCCCCGAGCGGCAGATCCTGCACGTGAGTGTACCAGCTATCGACCTCTGGAACGTACTCAATCACGACGGTATTGGGAGGGAAGGGCTTGAACGCCGACGCAAGCCTTTCCTGGAAGTTCTCCGGAAACGCAGGGTCTGGCCAGAAGTGGTACTTGATGTGAGAGTCCCCCAAGCAGTACTCTGATCGAACTCCGTCAATCTTCGTGGACGACAACACGAACTGTGGCGGTGGCGCCATGATGATGGCCCCAGAATTGAACTGCTCGGCTGCCGACTCGAACGCCTTCATAAAATCTGCTGTTGTCATGACTTATCCTTCGGTTGTTTGCGGACGTGCTCCACGCTCGAGATGTCTCGCCTGCCCAGCTTGATGGCGACCTCTCGAAGATTGTCGACCACCTGTTTGACAGAATCTCCGGTCCGGTCAAGCGCCTCGACTGATCTGAATACATTGTCGGCCCAAAACTTGGCCGCCATCGCGGTCTTCATACCGTTGTGGAAGCTGTTGAGTTCTACAAACCGCATGGCTGACTCGTGCATGATGGTCTGTAGGATCTCTTGCTTGGACAGCTCGACACGGTGCCCCAACTTCCACAGCGCGAACTCCTCGCCCTGCTTCCGACAGGACATCAGATCTTTGCCGCCCGGATAGTCCTCCAGGTATGCGGACCAATCCGCCATCGACATGATGTCGCGGTTCCAGAAGTAGTGCCGGTACTTGTCGACCACTTCTTTGGAAACGGCGCGGCCAGTGATGTTGTGGATGTGCGTCACCATCTTGTTGAGGTCGATGTCCGTCATCAACAAGGTTTCTAGGATCGGACGAAGTTTATTATCGGATAATAGAGTCCGCGCCTCCACGGCCGCGGGGTCGTTGTTAACCATCGACATGACGCGCTGACGCCTGACCCACGCACGCGTCGCGCCGCTGGTCATGCGGAATGGGGACGGCTTCGTTTCTTCTAGCTGGTCCCTCAGTGCCCGCAGATACGCAAGAGTAGGAGGCACCATCTGGTAGAGCTGAGCCGTCGCCACGATCTGGTCCAAGGTCGCTCCCGAAAACAGGAGCATGTACTTGAGCCAGTACTCATGTGGCTGATGGTTCACGCACGATTCTCCAGCCCCACCCTGATCTGCAGTTTCTTCAGGCCGATGATCGCGCGCTCCATGCCCTGGAGAGCCGACGATACCGCCGACTCTGGCACGTCCGCCAGACCGAGGCGGACACCGATCAACAATTCGGCCAACTTACGCACCGCAGTCTCGTACTCGGGCAGGCAGTCAATGTACCCCTGGATGTTCTCCGGGGTAATGAAGTTGAGTGACAGGACCGAATCCACCGTGTCGGACCCCGACAGAGCGGCCGCCTCCTTGGTAAGATCCACGCGAATCCCGCTCACGTCAACCGGCTCGGCCGACGCCTTCTTGACTTTGTCCGACTTTCCGTAGTGCCTCGCCGCCACGAACATGACCGCGCCCTTTTTCTTGGCCTTGGCCAGCTTGTCCATCGCAGACACGGCGGAGTCACCCAGAAGGCCAAGTGTCAAAAGTGCCTGCGCCTCTTTGACATTCTCAATCTTGTGGGCTCCCATAGGGGAGCCACGGAACGTGAACTCCGACCCATCGGACAGGAGCTGAACCTGATTGATCAGGTCCCGCCGACTCGCCACCTTGTCGACAGTCGTCAGGTCGTCCGCGTAGCCGAGCCCCGGGGTGGTGGGGACGAACTTCGCATCCTTGGGAAACAGGTAGTCGTTCCCGCTGATGTGCACGGGGTACCGGACATTCGCCAGTTTAAGCTGCCCCATCCCGTAGAACGGGTGCTCATACAGGTAGGTAACATCATCCCGCTGCGTGATGATGCTGGCGATCTTGATGGGCTCGATCACGCCCTTGGACGTCACGAACACACCCTCCCCACGAGGAGTCGCCCCATTGATCGACGCTAGGTCGACGTCCCCGCACCTGACCCCCGCAACCTTCTCCTGAAGAGAAGTTCCGGCTGGCCCGATCACCAGCACACCATCAGATAGCTCCCCGTTGAGCCGCATCACCTCTTTGATCACTACGGCTCTCTGCGCGGAACCCGCCTTGTTCATGACCGAGTAGACACCGGTTTCATCGGCGTGTCTGAGCGAAGCCGTCTTCTCCACCTCTTCGAGGGGCTGGTGGTCGTGGGCCACCACCATGTCCGCACCCTTGTTCAAAACTGTCTGTCGAACATCGAGTGGCAGGGACTCCGCCTTTGCGTTGCTGATCTTGGTGAGGTGGACCTGCCCGTCATAGGACCCACACAGGACGTCGTAACCGCCCGGCGCCTTGCTGTAGACGGCCACGTCGATGTCCCAATCCTGTCCTTCCGCCGCAGCGGTCTTTTGCATCGAGGCCTGGTCGATCTTGAGGACCGCGTCAGCAAACTGGGGGTTCAGTTTGATGGCGGACACCAGGTGGTGATCCCGTGAAAGCTGCTCCAGGTAGTTCTGTGCAACGTCTTGGTCGATGTGTGACGCCATCTTGTCGAGCACGCTGGACATCTTGCTCATGTAGAAGGCGCGGCCCATCTCAGTACCGGGGCCCGCGTCCGTACGGTAGTCCTGCATCTGATCGTCGGCCGTGAGCTTTTGCTCCGACACCTCGGCCTTTCCGTAGGGGCTGGCCTGAAACAGCGCAGCAGCAACACGTGTCTCACTCAGCGGCATGAACGCGCCACCAGGCGAGATGAACACGTCGAAGGAGTGGGCCTTCTTATTGTCGACGATGACGGGGATGCGGAGGACTACGGGCTTGGCCTGCCCAGCCTGGCTCATCATTCCCGGGGACATGGGGGTCTGCTCTTCAGTTGCGGGCTGCACCGTAAAGAGCCCGTACATGTAGCCGAGGCTGTCGTCTTGGCCCTCAATCGAGAGGTTGACCTGGTATTGGCCCAGGTAGGGGTGCTGCTTGTACAGGTGGGCCAGCAGCTCACTCGCGTAGGTCGACGGGTTCTCGCTCAGCAAGAACTTGGCCGCCACCTTCTCGAACTTCGGACCCTCGATTTTACGGACCAGCTGCATCATATTACCTCGTAATAGAGATCACGCCCTCGCGTCATCTTATCAGTCGCCAGGCGGCGTTGAAACAGGTGGTCAGATCAGATGGATCCTAGGACGGAGGTGTCCTTGATGGTCCCGCTGAGATTGAGGGTTCCGACCAACACCGGCGAGGCGCCGGGATCGTGAGGCATCGCCAGATGCCCGTTACCCCATGAGGTGCTGATGTTGACGTTGATGAGGTCGACCGTCTTGGTCGATCCGTCGGGCAGCTTAATGACGATCGATACTTCCATCAGATCCTCCTAGTAGTATTCTCCAAAAACTTCCCACGTCACGGTGGCACCGCACCCCGTTACGTCCGTACAGGTTACCCTGAGAGTTGTTCCGCTTGCCGACGTGGCGATGGTGGCGGCGGCCAAGTTTCCCATCGTAATGGCGGTGCCGAGACTATCGGCCCCCACCTGACTCAACGTGCCCATAGCGTTGCCCCACATTGCGTCGAGCGTCCGACCAAACACGTCAGGCGGCGCCGCCGCGGACTTCGCCTTGACAGTGATGCGGACAAACCGCAGGTCCCCGTTGTTGGGTAGGGTCGCGATGGTCAGGTTCACGGCGCTGTTGGCGGTTCCGTTGGTGGTGCTGGTCGCGTAGATGTCGTATTTGTTGCTATTAGTGAGACGCCCGTTGGTCGTGATGGACGGCGCCTGACCAGACGTCAGCGCCGTATCGTTGAGGGTAAGTTCCTTTCGCGCCGCGCCTGTCGTGATGGTCAGGTACGCCTTGTCGGTCAGGAACTCAACGGCACCCGCTTCTGGGGTCGTGAGCAGCGTGCCGCTCGTGAATTTGAGAGGAGCGGTACTCACCGTGGCTGTACCGGCTTTGAGATGAAGTGCAGCAGTGGGGGTTAACTGACCGATACCAACGTTGCCGCTGGATATCAGGGTCATGATGTTGGTACCGGCGGCATCGCCGTTGCCGTGCGTTAACGCGATATCTAAGCCCGTACGTGCAGCGACACCGCTGGCCTCCCACCGGCGGATCTTGAACTCTGCAAAGTTTCCGTATGCCTGCCCGCCAACTCCCTGACGGCCCAGCACCAAGGCGGGTTGCGACACCACAGGAGTGTTGCCTCCATTCGTGGTGGTCACGCAAGAGTAGATCGGGACTCTGAACCCCGTGCCGTTCCAGCTGCTGAGTGAGTAGGACCCGAGATCCGTCACCAACACATTCGACATGATGTTGGCGCGGTTGGTGGCCGGAACCGACGTCAGACCAACACCGACAAAGTCGGACAAGAAGCCCTCAGCCTTCACTGCGTAGATCGCCGTGGGCGCAGCCGCACCTGTACCAGTTCCTGTAGTGGCCGTGAAGGTGGTGGACGACCCGTTGATCAGCAGGATCAGGTCAATAGCCGCCCCAGTGACGGGGTAGGACACGACTGAAGTTCTACGGATCCGCAGGTACGCCGTAGACAGAGATACGTTGATCTCGACGTCTGCATCCTCGCCCGAGTAAGCACCTGTGGAGGAGATGGGCAACAGCTTTTGCCACACATTGTTTGTGGCATTGTAGGACAGCGGGAAGAAATATCGCTTGGACTGCGCGTATCCGCCGATGTGGATGTTGAACCACAATTCACAGTTGGCGGCGAAGTTGGTGTTGGTGATGTTGCCGATCTCGACGGTGTCCCCGACCACACCAGGCATGCCTCGCGTGAGGTTGTAGATCGCTCCTTGGGTGAACGCGAGAGTCGAGTTGTTGGACAGCACCAAGTTGCCGGTCATCGTGTCGCCAGCTTTGGACACCTTGTTGTTCAGCGTTTCTCTTGTGGTGCTAGCGGTGTAATAAAGATTGGTTCCGTCGTACTCGATTGCCCCTGCCTCTGGGCTCGTCATCAGCGTGCCAGACGTAAACTTGAGCGGCGCTGTGCTCGCAGTCGCTGTTCCACCGGGCAGGTGCAAACGAGCGAGCGGGGTCTGGATGCCAATAGCGATCGAGCCGTTTGTTGGCGTGGCCGATGGGGGCCAACCAGAAAACATGCCGGTGCCAAAGATCGTGTTGCCGATGTTTAGGATGCCGACGCTGTTCGCAGCGGGAGACAGGATCCAGTTGCCGATGATGATGTTGTAGCTGCCGGTATTGAGATTGTTCCCGGCATACACGCCGATGCAAGTATTGTTTCCGCCGGTCGTAGTTGCTGTGCCAGTGTTGTTGCCTAGGTAGGTGTTGTTTCCGCCTGTTGTATTGTTGGAACCAGAGTAGTTACCTACAAACACGTTACCCGATGCCGTACTCGCGTAGCCGACGTTTCGGCCCATAAAGATACTGGTATTGGGGTTGCCATTAAAAGCAGCACTGTGCCCAATCAGAATGGTATCTGCTGCTGTTGATACAGATTGGCCAGTTTTGTGACCAATGATCACGTTCTTGGTTCCGGATGTTATGGATTTGCCAGCACTGTTTCCAAACACAGTGTTTTCGGCTCCAAGAATCGTGTTGTTGTAGATGTTACTCAATGTGTCGACGCCAAAGGCGGTGTTCTGGTTGGATGCCAACAGGAACCCGATCCCATTTTGTGTGAAATATTTGGCCGTCGTGTTTTCGCGAAAAAATTGAGTTGTTGCGCCGAGTGCAGAATCGGCAATGTTGTCGTCGTAGGTGGTTGTCACGTTGTCGGCAATCGTCGCTACCAAGTAGGCGTCCCAATAATTGCCACCAACCTTTGAGCGATAGACCCGTCGACTTGTGACGCGATAATCACTTGATACAGGGATCGTCAAGCGAACTTGTTGATTGCCGGCAGAAGTCGTCAGCGACACACCCACGTTACCAGGGCCAAAGTAGAACTGGGTTTCTCCCAGAGCGGTGACAAACGTCACGTAGTATCGGTGGTTTCCGATGTCCACATTGCCAGCAACAGCCAGCACGACGCCAGACAGTGTTGTTGGGGCGAGCACTGGATTGACGTCGTAGCCGATGTCCGATCGAATGATGTCGGTTGTGGTTGTTCCGGCCACATGGATGCCGACGCCCGGAGATGCTGTGCCGACACCGATTTTCGCGCCGCTCACCAGCAAGTTCCCGGTCATTGTGCCGCCGGTTTTGGCGATCTTGGTGTCTGCGTACGTTTTGGTGGCCTTCTGACTCGCCACCTTGGTGTCTAGGTTGGCGGTCAACGCCCCGTCAGTATCCAGATACGACATCGGCAGTTGCTGCACGTTATCGACGTTGCCGAGGCCCAGATTCGCACGTGCAGTTGTCGTGTTGGTCAGATCGGAGAGATTATTAGCTGCTAATAGAGCGCCAACCAGATTGTGCTCCAAGACCGCCCAAGAGGCACCTATAGCCGCCTGCGTTCCTCCCGCATTGTCGGCGGTCGCCAGGTACACGTCACCGATGTCCACCGACACGCCTGCCGCACCGCCAATCTTTCCGGCCACGCTGACGATATAGGCGTCGCCCTTACTGGCGGCTGGGTAGTTGGGGTTGCCTGAGCAATCGGTCGAACCCTTGAAATCCAGCAGACCCGTTACCGCCGTATCGACGTAAGTTTTGACAGCCTTTTGGGACGGTACTTTGGTGTCGGAGTTGTCGCCCAACGTTCCATCAGTACTGAGGTACGAGAGGGGGAGTTGCGCCACATTGGTGACGTTGCCGAGACCAACCTGAGAGGACGTGAGCGACAAGTTTGACTGCGCCTTGTTTTCCCACACCTTGGTGGTGTTGTTCCAGATCAAGATGTGGCCGGCGTCAATCCCGTTGATCAGGACGTCGTGCAGCTCCTTTAGTTCCAGTCCGTTCACTACCGTCACGTACAGCACGCCCACGTTCTGGTGCTTGCGGACGCACATACCAAGAAATACGCCGTGGTTAGGGGCAGTAGGCCTGGTGGAAGTGGTCTGCCCATCCACCGTATCCAGCCACACCAGTGCCCCCTCAGTTAGGTGATCGGTGTTGACGTTCCGAAGGATTCCATTGGTAATGACGAATCCTTCGTTGTTGTTGTTGATCGTCTCCACCACGATGCCGAGGGTACGTGCCGCCGTGGTCTCGGAGTTGGCGTTGGCGAGTTTGACCTCACTGTGAACCCCGGTTGCTCCGAACAGATATACGGCCTGGCCCTTAGTGATCTGGACACCCTGTGCGTTACGGACGCGCGTGAAGAGTTGCTGTCCAACCAACAGGTCTGCGTTCCCGCCCTTCAGCAACGTCTCGATCGCGCCGTACGTGTCGTTCCAGATCAACTTACCGATGCCGGTGGTCTGGGCGACCGCGGGTGCGGTGTCCACCTGAAAGGCAAAGGACTTTAGGATGCCGTTGGTCTCGTCCCACGCCGCCTTGGTGGTGCTGACGAAGTTGCGCCACTGCAGCGTAAACGGGAACGCGGCCCACGTGTTGGCGGCGGTGGAGTAGAGGGATTGGTCAGCCTGGGTGGCCAGTGACTTCGGGATCTTGGTGTCGGCGTACGTCTTGGTGGCCTTTTGGGTCGCCACCTTGGTGTCGCTATTAGCCGCTAATGTGCCGTCCGTGTCCAAGTAGGACATGGGGATCTGCTGAACGTTGTCGACGTTACCGAGGCCCGCTTGAGACGGCGTGATTGAGATCGACTGTTCCGTCAGTGTGGTGACCCGGCCTTTCGTATCGATCGTGATGGTCGGAGTCTTGTCGGCCGTCCCCTTGGTGGTGGCGGCCGTGATGACGGCTAGGGTGGGGTTGGGGTAGCTGCCGGCCAGATCACCGCCCGCCACACCATACGATGACAGGATCCACTTGTTCGATACGCCCGGCTCCTCACCCGCGACGGTCTGCTGGTTGTTGGTCCAGATCTGTCCGTTATGGAAGACGACCGAGTTGATGGGGTAGGCCTGCGCGTTCGACCACGCCAAGATACCCATCGACGTGAGGGCGGTCTGCCACACACCGGACGCAAACCCTGCGTTCAGGCCCTTCAGCGCGTCGGTCGAATTGGTGACCGTGAAGTTGGGGTCCGCCACCGCCAAAGCCGTCACACCCGCGGCCAAGTCGTTGACTGATGAGTCCGTCGCCGCGTACGTGTAGGTGTAGGTCTGGTTTCCAATCGTCAGGCGGATCTGGTCGTTCAGCGCGGGCGTTCCCGTCAACTTGAAGCGGACGGTCCGGGGGATTGCCTTGACCTCATGGGACACCCAATCCGCTGACTTGCCGGCCTCCTCTTGCGCGGGGGTAGGGGCGGACCCAGGAACCGTGCTGGTGGTGCGGACCGCGTACCAGGTTTGGAGTTTGTTGTTTACGGTGTGGGTGACGACCGACTTGGCGGCGTAGTTTTGCTGTACCCATGCGGCGGGCGTGGCGATACCGTCGACGTTCTCGGTAGAGATCGAGATGTTGCCGACGTTCACCAGCATGGTGCAGGTGACGACTGTGGAGTCGAGACCCGCTACTTTGCGGACCAGGTTGATGAACGCGCCTTCCGTGACTTCGTCAATAAAGGCTTCTGCGACCTCCCGGGTGAGGGAGAACTGGTCGTACCGAAGTTTCTGTTGTAGCCGCGTTCTCTCCGCATCGGTGGTCACGCCGCCCACCACTTCTCCGTCAGGCATGTCATCAAACAGACCCGCGCTCATGGAGCGGAACATACTGAACAGCGCCTGGCGGACGGACTGTTCATCCTTACCGTTGTAGGTTCGGTAGGCCGATAGCAGTGCTGCCTTGAGTTCAGTCTCAGTCATCTATCCACCTACGATCAGTTTCGAATCTTTACGGTGTCGGAATGGATTAGGACGGCACCAGGAGTCAAGAAATTAGCTCGCAGAGCTTCAAAGGCAGCGATGTTCAGGGGAACGGAGGTTCCTGGCGCTGCGTGGGTGTGTGCCACGATGTAGTTCAACAGAGATCCCAGCATAGCTTTCAACTCATTCCCCAGGACCGCGGGGTTACTGGCGTCGTCGGATCCCAATTTAATCTCGTCGTTGGTCCCAACTCGGATCCGTACATTACTCCCGCTAGCGGTCTCTAGGGTGATGTGCTCGCCAGCGTATACATACAGCGTCTTCGCGAACTCCATGTGAACGTGACCGTCTGAGATCATGAACACGTCGCCGTCCTTGCTCAACTGCATGGCGTACACGACCTTGTTCTTGACGGTGTGGTCGTAGATCGTGAAGCTGAGCGTTCCCTCCGTATCACTCGATAATCCTGTGCCGTCCTTGGTCTTGAGATCGGGATTGGCGAAGAGGTGCGCCTTATCGAGTTTTGTGGAGTCGATGGTGGTGCTGTTCAGGATTCCGAACCGGACTTCAAACGTGTAGGGCGCCTCTTTAACATCCTCTTGGATGCGCCGCTTGATGTTGTACCGAACCATCACGGGAGTGGTGCCGTTGGTCAGGTCGTCACCTGAGACAATTTGCGCGTGCCCCCAGTCGATTTCACCGAGAGGCGAGATGGCGTGGTACCGTTGAAAGTAGTCGCGGATCACGTTCTGGCCCGGAACGTAGAGGCGCTGGCACAGACCGTTTGAGCCAATCTGCACGATACCGCCCCGGCGGACAACAACCTGATTTCCATCAACGGTGGCGAGGCAGACATCCCCCGGCTCCAAGGGATCTCTACCGCCGATGTATGTGGGCCCGGGGCTTACTTGCGGATCCACCAGACCGCCCGACACAACAAACCCCATGACGAAGTAGGTGTCTGCGTCTGGGAAACACACGTAGCAGGTGGAACCCACCTCCGGTAGGAAGTTGATGCCACCCATGTGCTCGGGATGGCTCAGAGGCGTCATGATCGGCACACCAATCAAGGGCTTGCTGGTGTCCTCCGTGAAGACATCAACGGAGTAGTCCCTGACATTGACCGCTTGGATTATTGCCCTTTCGATGCGCATGTGCCCCCTATCAGTACGGGCCCTCGCCCGTGAGGTTGCGACCAAACTCCGCTCCATACGCGATAGCGGGAGTCGGGTGTACCCCGTGGATGTTGGACTTCCAGTTTTCGTTGGCGGCGCGGGTCAACGTCTCCTTGAGCTTACGATACTGCAGACGCGCCATCCAGTCATCAGACTGATCGAGGGCCAAAGTCTCCGCTCCACGAAGAACTGGAGAAACGACGATTGGGTTCTTGTACTGCTTCTCCCGGTTAAGGGCTTGGGCGTGGTTCAGTGAAATAAAGTCTCCTCGGATGAACTGGTCGCTATCACCCGCATCTTCCACCTGCCCCAGGTTGGTCAACGCCTTGGTCACGACCTCGACGTTGCGGCGCTTGATACCTTCAGCGGCGTAGACCTTGTGGATCTCGTCCGAGATGTAGCGCTGCACCGTGTCCATGTTGGTCTGTTCGAGCAGTTCGCGCGGGTCAATCGATCCACTAGAGAGCTGCTGTCCCTTCTTGACCTTCTCACCCTTTTGAACCAAGAGACTGCGGGTAGCTGGCACGTAGTGGGTCTCATTACCGACTGATACGTCCCAACCACCAACCGGACTCTTCTCAATCTTGGTGACGTCGCCGTTGGCCTTCGAAATGGTGGCGATGTTGGGCAGAATCTTCGGCATCTTCAGGAGCTCGGAGATACGCTCCAAGCCGCCCACCACGCTGCTGCCTGACCCAGCCAGACCACCGGTATGGAACGACTTCATCGACAACTGCGTACCGCGTTCACCGATAGCCTGGCCAGCCAGCACACCGATGTTGGTGCCGATGGCCAGGGGTTGGCCGCCATCCGATAGACCGTAGCATTTCGAACACAGCCCCTTGGCGGACTCGCACTTCATGGGCGAGCGGGTAACGATTCTGGACACCTTGTTGGCCTTGAGGTTCGCCACCACCGAGGGGGTGATGAGGGTGCCAGCTGGAATGACCCCGCCCTTCTCTAGGGCCGTGTCCTTGGCGACGTACCGGTCCACCAGATCCGAGTCATCCACGTCCAGCGCGATGCCGTTCTTGGTGCCGCAGTCCGGGTTGGTGACGACGTACGGCACCACCGTGTTGACGATCTGCTTGGACAGTGCGCCCGGCTCCTGGACTTGCAGCACCTTCTCGACCAGACCCTTACGGGCTCCCGAGCTGGCGACCCAATAGCCAGAAGTGTCGAGCCCCTCTGCGTAGGACCGAGTCACAGGGACCGGGATGGTCCGTCCCTTGGCGTTCTGGAGCAGCATGGGTGCCATGACCATCTGCTGCAGCTGCGCCCAGCTGGGTTTGACGCCTGCCTGATTCATCGCGAACAGTTTGTTGCCCTTAGCTCCCAAGAGCTTCTTGGCCTCCACGCTCATGTCTTTGGTGGCCTGCGTGTACGCGTCCACGATCTTAGCCTCTTGCTGAGCAGGCGTCATCTTGGATGCTCGGATCTTCAACACCTCGGCGTCGGCTTTCTTGAGGGCTTCGGCCCGCACGTCCCGCAGAGTGTCGAAGTCGTTCAGGTCGAAGGAGAAGCCGATGTCGTAGGAGTGGTTAAATCCCAGGTCTTTGATCTTGTCGATAACGGTCGAGAACTCCGCCGGATTCTTGGTGGCTACCTTTCTCATGACTTTCTGCAGGTTCTTGTCACCCATAACCTGTGCGGGGTCCGTCAGGTAGGACTCGTCACGCACTGAATCCGGTAGGACGTTGTAGAACGACAACCTTCCGGCGGTAGTCTTCTTGCCATCCACCGTCACCACATCGGTCATGAGGGCTTTGCCGTCCTTCACGTCGTCCATCAGCTGCTTGGAGGACGAGTACTTCTTGCCCGTCTCCTTGCCGAACTGCGTGAGCAGGTAGAGACCAAGCTGGCTCTCCATGGAAGGCTGGTACATCACCTTGCCGGTCGCGGCGTTGTAGAGATTGTTGGACGGCAGCATCTTGTAGGCTTCCTGAACCGCCTCGTTAGAGACCGGCACGAAGATCGCCATGGCATCGCCATCAAAGTCGGCGTTGAAGCCGCCAGTGACCAGTGGGTGGATGTGGATGGCCAGCTCGTCGTGCAGCCGGGGGCGGAACGCCATGATCCCGAACTTGTGCAAGACAGGGTCACGCTTGAAGAGGACGGGTCGCTGGGAAACCACGACTTCGAGAGCACGGTTGGCCAGCGCGGTCTTCTTCTCCACCTCTTCCCGAGCTTGGAGCGGCGTGTAACCCATCCGCACCAACTCCCTCACCACGAAGGGGCGGTACACCTTCATTGCCCCCTTACGCGGAATCCCAACCTCATCCAAGCTCAGAGTAGTGTCCGGTACGATCACGGAGCGCATGGACAGGTCCTGCGGCCGGTCCATCAGTTTGTCATGGAAATAGCTGCTCTTGGGGCTGGATCTGCCCGACAAGATCGTGAGGATGCCCGGCGGTTTGGGCTGGCCGTCGTCCATCACGGCCTCTTCACTGCCGGGGCGTGTCCCCATTAACGCGTCGACGGCGTCATACAGATCTTTACGCAGCACTGCCACAGCCTCGTCCGGGAGCACGCCCTCCGCCTCCTTCAACTTGGCGTTGATGAGCGCCACGTCGCGGTACAGCATGTTCACGCCATCGATGTTCAGGTCCCCACCCTCCATGGCGCTGACAGGCCTGAACACCGGGGGAAGGACCGGCAGGTTGCCGAGCGCATACGCGAGGTCGGCGGACATGCCCGTGTTCTTCAACGCCCGCAGGTACTTTACCTTTTTGTTGGCTCTGTCGAGGTCCGTCCTTCTGGCGGTCTTGACCTCCTCCAGCGCCTTCTCTAGTTCCGCATCAACCTTGATCCTTTTCAGCTGCTCGACAATTGCGGCAGGGCCGCTGACAGCGGCGTCGTCCGCAGCAACCAATCTTCCGTCCTTGGTGTAACCCTTTTCGCCGGATATTACCGCGTCATAATCTGCCTGACGAAGACCCATCAGGGACACGATCGCCTTCTCAAACAGCGGATTGGGGATTCTGCCCGCCAACTTGATGTGAGACCAGTTTTTACCTCCGGGACCTCCAGTGACCTCCTCATCAAACAGGCCACCCTTCTCGGGCTTCAGGTCCTTACCGCGCACCACCTTGGAGGCGTCGGTCAACTCACCGTTGGACTGTGCCAGGATCTGAGGGTCCGTGAAGGGGCGGACAATCAGTTCGTTGCCCTCCTTGTCGACGTTCACGCCCACCGCGTTTAGGTAGGCCAAGAACTTCTCGTAGGCGAACGACGGCTTCGGAGTGGGCAGGGGTTCACCCGCCTGCAGCGCCGTCCACACCTCATCCTGTTGTTTGTCGCCCTTGTAGGTGGCGGCCTCGCGGAGGTTGTGGACGGATCCGTGCGCCAGCATGGCGTAGTAGCCGAGCTCGCCGAATCGCTGCGCACCCGCCTTACCGCCGCCCTTGGGCTGGAGGTTCTGGTCGTACTCGTTGCCGTAGCCGTGCGACCGGGCCGACAACTTCTTGTCGATCTGGTGCATCAGCTTGATGATGTACTGTTTGCCGACCAGAACCTGTCCAAGGCTCTTACCGGTCACGCCGTCAAACAGCTCCTCTGTTTCACTGACCTTGTTGGCCTGGAGCTCCTTCTTGACGAGCTCGTGGTAGCCGACCTCGCGTTCATGCGGATCCACCCATGTGCGCGTCACCTCGCCCGTCTCCTTCTTGACGGTACGCCAGTGACCCCTGACCTGAATGATCTTCTTGCCGTCAACGGGCTGGAAGTTATCGACCGCGTATGGTTCGCCCTTCTTGTCCGCCACCTTGGCGAGGCTGGTCTCCAGCACCTGACCCAAGTTGATGCGGCCCGGAACGCCCGAGGGGTTCACGATGATCTCGAGAGGATTGCCGTCCTTGTCCCTCGGCATCTCCTCGTCCGGGATCACGGCCGTGATGACACCTTTGTTGCCGTGGCGCCCAGAAAGTTTATCGCCGATATCGGCGGGCTCTTCGGTCTTGATGAAGGCCTGCACTTCCTTGCCGTTGCGCACCACCTCCGTCACGACGCCTGAGTAAGGCTTGTCCCAGGTGACGGACTTGTTCTTCCACGGACGCACCAGAGCCTTGTGGATGCCCTTGAGCATGAGCTGTTCGGTGGACGGGTCCGACTTCTGCAGGATCGTCATGATGGTGTCGCCGGGGTTAACGATCTCCCCCTTCTTGATGACACCGTCCTCATCCAGCTTCTTGGCGTTCTCGTCCGTCACGACACCCGGGTAGTTGGCGCGGAACTTCTTGAGCCCCAGGTACATCTCCTTGTCCAGGTAGGCGCGGGACTTGTGGAGGTGCTCGCTGGTCAGCTTCTTGGATCCGGTCTCGCTGATCACGATACCGTCCTCGAACACCAACCCTTTGTAGGGTAGGAAGCCGATACGGAGATTCACGCCCATCGAGAGCGCCCCACCCTTGGTGAAGTTGGTGTCGGCCACCAACTGACCCTTCTCGACAGTGTCCCCCACCTTGACGGTCGGGGTGCTGGAGATGAAGGCCTTGGCGTCGTTGAGCGGGAAGTTGTCGTACAGTTGCACAAGATGCCGCTTCTTCGCGGAATCCACCAACGTGATCGAGTCCTCTGTGATCGACTCAACCTTTCCAGACACAGGTGCGGCGTGGGAATTCAGGGATCCCATCACCTTCTCCCACGTGCCGTAGCGTTCCTGGGGGTTTCCACTGACCGCCTGGATGAGGGGCTCTTCTCGGTACTTTAGCGAAATAGCCTGCTCCATGTGGCGGGTCGCCATCCCGGCACGGTTGGCCTGGTCGGACGCCAAGAACGGAACCAAATTGGCCGTCATCGAAAACATGCTCTTGGGCGACTGCAGGATGAAGCCCACTTCTTTAGGATCGACCATGATGGGGTCGCTCCCGTTGGCCGGGATCACCGTAGAGAATTTGCCCCGCGGAGTCGGATCCTTTCCCTTCTCGAAGTCGTACTGGTCGGAGAAGGCAACGTTCTTGCGGGCCAGCTCGGCGGGAGTCTTGTCGGCATACTGCCTTGCCGCGGTGTCCCACACCCGAATGGTAGGCTCTACGCCACGTTTGGACACACCAAGAGACAAGTGCCCCGTCACACCCGATTTCTCGCCCTCAGGGGTGTGGACGGGGTCCACGAATCCCAGGAAGCTGGCGTCGATCATCTTGGCGTCCATGCCGACCGCGTTCTCGTTCGAGATGCCGCCCGGACCCATGATGGTGGTGCGCAGGAAGCCGCCGATCATGTCGATCGGGTTGACCTGGCTGGTCTGCTGAGACAGCGACGTGCTGGTGAAGAACGCCTTGATCGGCACGTTGAACACGTCGTTGGTGACGATCTGCCGCACCTGGTCCTTGCGGTCCAGATTGTTCATCATCTTGAATCGGATCCGCTTGGAGGAGTTCTGGATGCGCTCCGGTAGGTGGTCCTCGATCGACCACAGCTCCTTGAACCGCAGGGAGTCGCGATTATCGACCTCCTGCTCACCTCGGCTGATGCCCAACAACTTATTAGCCGATGATAGAAGCGCGTCGCCCGTCACCTTGTCGAACGGCTTTCCCAGTGTGATGGCGGTAGTGTCGGGACTCAGAACACTCGCGTTGTACGCCTCCCGAATGATCGGGATTGCGTCAGAGTCTGTCTCCACGGGTTTGTAGGGCTCTAGCGCTCGGGCCAGCTTTACGAGCTGCCCCTTACCTTTCTGGGCCACCGCCGCAGCGTACACCTGATCTCCCCAGGACTTTCGGATCTGCTCGTCCGGGACACCCAACGCCTGAAGAACCGGTAGCAACGGGATATTGGCGGTACCGTATGAGATCTGGAACCGGCGCTTGGGCGGCTCAAAGCCCATACGGAACCCGCGCCCTTTGGCCAAGTTGAACTGAGTCTCCAGTTCCCCGTTGGCTTTCTCGCGGGCGTAAACGCCAGACTTCAGGCGCCACTGGTTGTCGGCCTGGTATTCGCTGCCCTCGATGATGTAGCTGTAGCGACGCGTAATCTTAGGTAGGCTCAACAACTTGATGCCATCGGCGCTATCCACCACCTTGCCGGTGGCGTTGTCGACCAGGTCGATGTTCCCGTACACACCGGTCGACCAGGTTTTACCTCGGAGTCTGGCGCGCTTCTGCTCATGAATGTCGTCAACGTCGACATCCTTACCGGTGTACACGTCCCGAACGATCAATGTCTGCTTCTTTCCTTTCAACGGGAAGAACGATTTGATCTTGTCCGCCACCCGGTCTTCGAGAGTCCGCATGACTCTCTCTGGGTCTAGAACTGACATCTGGCCTCCTGGCAAGTTTGGGTCTTCGTACGGGTATAAGAATGATGGAGAGCCCCTATCTATCCAACTTTATCCGCTCTCCCGGAGGAGTCTACCATGAACAAGATCCGCGCACTCATCGGGTACAATCCGGTCTTCTGCTGCCTGTCATCTCTGTCGGAATTCGATGAGGCGGTTGAGGAAGCTCTCGACCCGGAGAAGTAGATGAGGATCTCGTGTGAACTAAAGGGCGGGTGGTGCACCCGTCCCGTAAACTGCCGGGATTGCCGGCACTTTGAACATTGGACCGCAATTTGGGCGTGCCCTAGCTGCGTCCGCCACTATGACCGCACGTCCTCACACTATCAGGAAGGGAAGTGTCAGAGATGCGGTAACCAGTCCGTCATGTTGGTGGCGCTAGATCTGAGCTCTAGCAGCACCAGCTCGGGGCGGTAGCTTCTCAGGCAGTGGCTGGAGGGGGCGGTCTTTTCCGTTCCCCCCAGCCACGGCCTGGTTGACCAGCATGTAAAGGTCCGGATTCTGGGCCTTGATGCGGGCCAGAGCCTGGTACCGCTCAACCTCATCCATCTTTTTTAGCTGGCTGCTGATCGTCTTGGCCTGGGCGAATAAATCGACCATGGGGGAGCCGGTCGGAGATGCTTCTTGGCCTGGTGCCTGCTCTGGCGGTTGCTCCTGCGGTGCAGGTTCGCCAGGTTGCCCTGGAGCTCCTTGAGGGGCGCCCTCGGGGCCCGGAGGAGGCGGCTGGGCGGCCTGCATCTCTGCGGCCGCTTGTTGCTGCGCCTGCTGAGCTTCGATCTGGTACTTAGTGCTGGCGAGCATGGCCTCACCCTGCGTCTCCGCCTGCGCGATGGCCTGTTGTCGCTGGGTCTTCTGGATGTCCTGCATTTCGCTGTGGATGATCTCGAGTTCTGTCGCGTAGTCGAAGTCCATGGACTGCAACATCGTGCGGCGCGACACAAGACCCGCTTGACTCATCTGCATGAGTAGCTGGGTACGTGGCATGTCATCCGCCATCTTGAAGGGCTTGAAACGCAGGCGGATCGGCGGCAAATCCAAGAACGTGGAGACGCGGTCCCTAATGAACTCAACCAGCCGCAACATGTCCTGCCGGTTGCCCAGGAACTCGTTCTC
>Ga0129333_10000764_pt1 | contig 28045 bp, 21 predicted proteins | sample CPB6_08_DNA_FD_94474 | JGI IMG/M metagenome (GOLD analysis project Ga0129333, IMG submission 94474) | Freshwater to marine salinity gradient microbial communities from Chesapeake Bay, USA - CPBay_Sum_0.6_0.8_DNA | ecosystem: Environmental > Aquatic > Marine > Coastal | place: USA: Chesapeake... | reverse complement strand
TCGCCGCCTGGGCCGCTGCCCCAGGGCCAGTCCAGCGCCAACCACTGCCGCTGCTGCGCCAGCTCCGCCTGCAGCTGTTGCAGCGGCATGCCCGCCTGCACGGTCACGGTGAAATCACCGCTGCAGTGCTCGATCAGCCTGTTGAGCCGGGCTGTGCTCAGCACCAGCGGCGCCGATTCGCCCGGGGCGGTCTGCACCGGCGGACCCCAGTGCAGCCGGCTGCTCAGCCCCGCCGGCAGCCAGGGCGCTCGCTGCTGGTGCAGCGTGCGCACCAGCTCCTGCAGCTCGTTTGGGTCAGGACAGATCACGGCACGATGGTGCCATGGCAGAGCGGCTCAAGGTCGTCGTGATCGACGACGATCCCACTGGATCCCAGACGGTGCACAGCGCACCGCTCCTGTTGCGCTGGGATGCGGCGAGCCTGACTGCTGGCCTGCGCCACCCCTCGCCGCTGCTGTTTCTGCTGGCCAACACCCGCGCCCTGGCGCCGGCGGAGGCCGCTGCGCGGGTGGCCGCCATCTGCCGCGCCCTGCGGCCGGTGCTGGAGCGTGCCCTGGCGGCGGGCTGGATCGAGCGCTGGCTGATTGTCTGCCGCGGTGATTCCACCCTGCGCGGGCACTTTCCGCTGGAGGTGGATCAGATCGCCGCTGAGCTCGGCCCGTTCGACGCCACGCTTCTGGTGCCGGCCTTCCTGCCCGGTGGTCGCACCACGGTGGCGGGCCTGCACCTGCTGCATGGCCAGCCTGTGCACACCACTCCCTTCGCGGCCGATGGTTTGTTCGCTTACCCCAGCAGCCATCTGCCCGCCTGGGTGGAGCACAAGAGCGGCGGCAGGATCCCGGCTGCGGCGGTGCAGTCGATCGGCCTGGCCGAGCTGGATGCGGCGGCGGCGGGCCTGGCTGGTGCGGGCGATGGCCTGAGTGCCCTCTGCGCTCGCCTCAGTGCCCTCAGCGATCAGAGTGTGGTGGCGGTCGATGCCGAGCGGCCCGAGCAGCTGGCGGCCCTCGGGGCGGCCGTGCGGGCGGTGACCGACCCCACGGCCGCGTCGCCGCGGCGGCTGCTGTTCCAATCGGCCGCCAGCCTGCTCAACGGCCTGGTGCCCCTGCCGCCGCAACCGCTCGATGCCGCCGGTCTGGCAGGACTGCGGCGCCGCGATGCCGCCGGCGCTCACCTGCCCGGACTGGTGCTGGTGGGCTCGCACGTGCCCCTCGCTGATGCCCAGCTGGAGACGCTGCTGCAGGAGCCTGGTTGCCGCGGCCTGGAGCTGCCGGTGGCCCAACTGGCGCGGCTGCTGGATGGGCCCGAGCCGGAGGTGCTGCTCGCCTCGCTCGAGCGCAGCTGGCGGGAGCAGCTGCAGCAGCGGCTCGATCTGGGTGTCACGCCCGTGCTTTACACAAGCCGCGGTGAGATCAGCTGCGCCAGTGCCGCCGCCCGGCGGCGGCTCGGCCTGGCCCTGGCCGGCCTGATGGCGCGGCTGGCGGCGGCGCTGGCGCCGCAGCTGGGCTATCTGATCAGCAAGGGGGGCATCACCACCCACACGCTGCTGGCCGATGGATTCGGCCTCGCCGCTGTGGAGTTGCAGGGGCAGCTATTCGCGGGTCTGTCGGTCGTGCTGACGCCGCCGCTGCCCCCATGCGCCGCCTTGCCGGTGATCACCTTCCCGGGCAATCTCGGCGATGCCCTCAGCCTGCGCCAGGCCTGGATGCTGATGGAGTCGGGCGCTGCAGCAGCGTCGGCAGACCCCCTGCAGCCACCAGCGTCAGGGCCAGCAGGCTGTTGAATGTGTCGCTGCATAGAGCCCCCAGCAGGAACGCCAGCGATACGGCCCCCACCAGCAGCGGCGTGAGCGGATAGGCCCAGCTGCGGAATGGCCGCGGCAGCTCCGGTTCACGGCGTCGCAGCCAGAGCATGGCGGCGATGCCCACCAGCGGCAGGCCCACATACAGAAAAGCCCCCATGCCCAGCAGCCGCTCGAACGAGCCCGCCAGAACCAGCAGCGCCGCAGCCGCGGCCGTGATCAGCAGGGCGGGCACGGGTGTGCCGCCGCTGTTCACGCTGGCGGTGAAGGCCGGCAGCAGGCCATCGCGGCCGAGGCCATAGAGGATTCGTGGCGCTGCCATCACGACGGTGTTGATCAGGCCCAGCAGCGCCACCACGGCCACCACCGTGATCAGCTGCCCCCCCAGGGGGCCCAGCAGGGCGCGGGCGGCATCGGCCGCTGGTAGCTGGCTGGCGGCCAGCAGGGGCACCGGCAGCACATGCAGCAGGGCCAGGTTGATCAGCAGGTAGAGGGCCAGCACCGCCAGCACGCCGCCGATCAGCGAGCGCGGCAGGTCGCGGCCGGGATCGCTGAACTCCTCGGCGAAGTACACCGGGCTGGCCCAGCCGTCGTAGGTGGTGATCACCGCCTCCAGGGCGAGCACCGCCGCCAGGGGCAGCTGCCGCCAGCCGAGTGTGGCTGGCCAGCTCCACAGGGCTGCGGCCTGCGCTGTGGCATCGGGCGCAAAGGGGCTGGGCCTCACCAGGCACACCAGCACCAGGCCGAGGAAGGCCACCGCCTTGGCCAGGCTGAGCAGCTCCTGGCTGGCTCCACCGGCTCGTACCCCCAGCAGCTGCACCCCGCTGAACAGGGCCAGGATCAGCAGCGCCATCAGGCGCCCCAGCAGGGGCGGGCTGATCCCGCTCAGCTCCAGGCTGCCCGGCAGCAGTGCCGCCAGCAGTTCGCCGGCGGTGGTGGCCACCCAGGCCAGGCCGATGCAGTGGGCCAGCCAGTCAGTCCAGCCCGTCAGGGCGCCGACGCGGCGGCCGAAGGCCCGCTCGGCATACACGTACCATCCGCCGGCTCGAGGCAGGCTGGCGGCCAGCTCGGCAATGCAGACCGCCCCGAGCAGGGCGTACAGACCCCCCAGCAGCCAGGCGGCCAGCAGCAGCGGCCCGCTCGGCAGCTGGGCCGCCACCAGGCCTGGTGTGCGCAGGATGCCGGCGCCGATCGTGCCCCCCACCGAACCCGCCAGGCCGAAGGCCAGCCCCAGCACGCTGAGAAGCCCTCCGGGGGCTGCCGCCGGCTTGCCCTGAGGTGCCGCGTCGGCTTGGCCGGGGCTCATCTCCGGCAGAGCCGCGAGCTGCGGGCCAGCAGTTCGATCGGATGGGCCACGGTCAGGGCGCGCTGGGCGGCGCTGTTCGATTCCGCCAGGTGGCGGCGGATCTGAAGGCTGCAGCCGATATTGGCGCTGACGGCAATCGCCGCGCCGGTGCCGGCCAGGTCGTCGGCCTTGAGGCGGCCCAGGGCCGCGGCTTCTTCGGGCTGGACAAGGTTGTACACACCGGCGCTGCCGCAGCACACGCCCGCCTCGGTGGCTTCGCGCAACTGCACGTGCGGGATCTGGCGCAGCAGGGCGCGCGGTTCGGCGCTGATGCCCTGGCCGTGCAGCATGTGGCAGGCGTCGTGATAGGCCAGCGGCAGGGGCCGTTCCGCCGTGGCCAGCGTGCCATCGGCATGGGGCAGCGGTTCGAGGCTGGCTGCAAAGGATTCGCTCAGGCCGAGCCCGTGCAGGAACTCCTGAATGTCCCGCACGTGGGACGCAAACGCCGCGCCGCGGGCGGCCCAGGCCGGCTGGGCCGCCAGGATCCGGTCGTAGTGCCGCAGGGTGTGGCCGCAGCCGGAAGCGGCCACCAGCACCGCATCGAGGGGCTCCGCCCCGGCTGCCTTGCCGGGCCCCACCACGGCATCGAAGCTGTCGATCAGGGCGCAGGCCAGCGATTCCGTCTGGGCCATCTCGCCCTGGTGGTGCGTCACGGCGCCGCAGCAGCCCTGGGCCGGCGGGATCACCACCTCGATGCCGTTGGCGCTGAGCACGCGGATGGCCGCGGCGTTCACAGCTGGGTCGAACAGGCGCTGCACGCAGCCGAGCACCAGACCCACCCGGGCGCGCCGCTGTCCCTGGGCCGGCACCACCAGCGGGGCGCCATCGCGGAAGGCTTCGGGGGCCAGGGGCGGCAGCAGTTGCTCCATCGCCTGCAGTTGGGGCCCGAGCAGTCGGGTCAGGCCGCTGCGGCGGGCCAGGGCTTGCAGGGGAGTGCCGGCGTAGAGGCGCAGCGGCACCAGGGCTGCTCGCAGCCGCGCCGGGTAGGGCAGCAGAGCGAACAGCAGGCGGCGGAAGGCTCGCTGGGCGGGGCTGCGCAGCTCCGGTGCGTTGAGCTTCGGCCGGGTGGCCTCAAGCAGCTGGTCGTAGCGCACCCCCGATGGGCAGGCTGTGACGCAGGCGAAGCAGCCCAGGCAGCTGTCGAAATGGCTCGCCACGGTCGCATCCAGCTCCAGCTCGCCGGCCGCAATCGCCTTGAGGGTATGGATCCTGCCCCGCGGTGAATCCATCTCCGTGCCCATCACCCGGAAGCTGGCGCAGGTGGGCAGGCAGAAGCCGCAGTGCACGCAGGGATCGGTCGGGGCGCTCACGCGAGCCTGGGCTTCCATCGGGGCAGTCTGGCGTCTGGGGCTGGAATCCAGGGGCTGGCCTGGCAAAAGGCGTGCCAGCCCTGCGCCAAGGGCGATCGATTCCCTGGTGCAGAGGCTGGCTGGCTCGGCCCTTGGTTCAGCCGCTGAAGTGACGGATCACGGCATCAGCGAAGCCGCTGCAGCTCACCGGCTCCACCGGGGGTTCCATCAGCCGTGCCAGGTCGTAGGTGACCTCCTGGTTGGCGATGGCGGCGCTCAGGCCGGCGGTGATCAGATCCGCCGCCTCCTGCCAGCCCATGTACTCGAGCATCATCACGCCGCTCAGGATCACCGAGCCGGGGTTGATTCGATCGAGCCCGGCGTGCTTCGGGGCGGTGCCGTGGGTGGCTTCGAAGATGGCGGCGCTATCGCCGATGTTGGCGCCGGGGGCCATGCCCAGGCCGCCCACCACCGCAGCGGCGGCATCGGAGATGTAGTCACCGTTGAGGTTGAGGGTGGCCAGGATCGAATAGTCGGCGGGCCGGGTCTGGATCTGCTGGAAGATGCTGTCGGCGATGCGGTCGTCGACCATCACCATCTGCTTCCACTGGCCGTTGCCGTGGCTGCTGCCGATGGCATCGAGCACACCCTTCACCTCAGCGCAGATCGCCTCCTTCTTCTCCGGGGTGAGGGCGTCGTAGCCGGGATCCACCATCCTGGCGTTGGCTTCGATGCTCAGGCCTGGGTTGCGGTCGGCGTTGTCGAGGATCCAGCTCTCCCGCTCGGTCACGCAGTCGGCGCGAAATTCGCTGGTGGCCAGCTCATAGCCCCAGTCGCGGAAAGCGCCCTCGGTGAATTTCATGATGTTGCCCTTGTGCACCAGGGTCACGTGGCGCTTGTCGCCCTCCAGGCGCAGGGCGTGCTGAATCGCCTTGCGGATGTGGCGCTGGCTGCCGTTCTTGCTCACCGGCTTGATGCCGATGCCGGAGCCCACCGGGATCTGGCGCTTGCCGAGCTTGCCGTTGGCCGGGATCACCACCTCATTGAGGTGCTTGATCAGGTCGAGACACACCGGATCGTTGGCTTCCCACTCGATCCCCATGTAAATGTCCTCGGTGTTCTCGCGATACACAATCACGTCGAGATCCTGCGGCCGCTTGTGGGGGCTGGGGGTTCCTTCGTAGTAGCGGCAGGGGCGCACGCAGCAGTACAGATCGAAGATCTGGCGCAGGGCCACGTTCAGCGAGCGGATGCCACCGCCGATCGGGGTGGTGAGGGGGCCCTTGATGGCAACGCCGTACTCCTTGATGGCGGTGAGGGTGTCCTCGGGCAGGTACTGATAGGTGCCGTAGAGGTCACAGGCTTCGTCGCCGGCATACACCTTGAACCATTCGATGCGGCGCTCGCCGCCGTAGGCCTTGGCCACCGCAGCATCCAGCACTTTCTGGGTGGCGGGCCAGATGTCCACACCGGTGCCATCGCCGCGGATGAAGGGGATGATCGGATCGTTGGGCACGACCGGCTGGCCGTTCTCGAAGCGGATCGGTGTGCCCTGGGTGGGGGCGGTGAGCTTCTCGTAACTGGCCATGGCGTCGGGGCGGACGGGGGGTGGGTGGTGGCGCGGTCTGCGCTGTTCTGCTGACCGCGTGCACCGCGATCCTTCGATTGAGCCTAGGTTTTAAAGAAACGCGGTTCTGCTGCAGGGGAAACGGCATGAACGCCGGTGATCAGGTCCGTTCTGTGGAGCTGGCCCAGGCGATCGCCTCGGTGGCTGTCCTGTTCCGCGCCCACTTCCCTGATGCCCGCGCCAACCTCACCCCCTGGCGCGACGATCCGCAGACGCGTGCCTTCGCGGAGCGCGAGAGCCTCGATCTCTCGTTTCATCTGCCGGGTTGGAGCCCCCGCAGCCAGTGCCGCTCGTTTCTGGTGCAGCTGCGGCTGGAGACGGCGCCTGCCCCTGGGGTCTGCCCGCGGCTGCTGGGGCTGACGATCCGCGGCCTCACCTACGACGCCGAGCGCTGGCGGCTGGCCACCGTGGGCGAGTGGCAGCCCACCGGCAGCCATCCGCCCCAGCCAGCGGTGGTGCAGGCTCTGCAGGCCTTTGCCCGGGGCGTGTTCGCGCTGTTCGAAGGCGATCGCTCCCGGGGTGGGGATCAGCTGGCGGCCTGAGGGCTACCCCGCCTCGCCAGTGCTCCGTAACCCTTCGCAACCTTGCCGCCGCGGTCGCGAGCGCCCCATCTACCTTGCGTGATCTGCCTGCGCGGCACTTCAGGACCTCGCACCCGTCACCATGTCTGTCGCCCTTGCTTCCCAGCTGCGTGAAGGGACCAAGAAGTCCCACACCATGGCGGAGAACACCGGCTTTGTGAGCTGCTTCCTCAAGGGTGTGGTCGACAAGGCCAGCTACCGCACCCTCGTGGCCGATCTCTTCTTCGTGTACTCGGCCATGGAGGAGGAGATCGGTCGTCTGCGGGCTGAGGGGCATCCGGTCGTGGGTCCCGTGGGGTTCCCCGAGCTCAACCGTCGCGAAACCCTGGAGCAGGATCTGGCCTACTACTTCGGCGACAACTGGCGCAGCAGTGTCAAGGCGACACCGGCGGCTCAGGAGTATGTGGCGCGCATTCACACAGTGGCCCAGGAGGCTCCTGAGCTGCTCGTGGGTCATCACTACACCCGTTACATCGGTGATCTTTCCGGCGGCCAGATTCTCAAGAACATCGCCCAGAAGGCGATGAATCTGGGTGAGCATGACGGCCTGCGCTTTTACGAGTTCGATGCCATCCCCGATGAGAAGGGGTTCAAGGCCAATTACCGCATCACTCTCGACACCCTGCCGATCGATCAGGCGATGGCCGATCGCATTGTTGAGGAGGCCAACCACGCTTTTCACCTGAACATGAAGATGTTCCAGGAGCTGGAGGGCAACCTGATCGCGGCCATCGGCAAGGTGCTGTTCGGCTTCCTCACCCGCCGTCAGCGGGCCGGCAGCACCGAGGCGGTCGCCGCCTGAGTCAGAGTCGGCGCAGCCGATCGCAAGTCCTTGCGCAGCGTCCGCTTTCTTGTGCCCGGCACCACCGGCCGGTTCCGCTGCGGCGGCCTGCTGGTGGAGCTGCAGACGGCGCGGCTGTTGAGCGCGATTGTGCCGGTGCAGGTGGTCACCTACCGCCAGCGCCAGAGTGATCATCCCTACCTCGATGATCTGCTGCGGGCTGAGCCGCTGCAGCAGGCTGCGGCCCCGGAAGCGCCGCTCTGGATCGTGAGCTGGGGCTTTGATGTGCCCTGGCTGCTGCGCCGTCTGCGGGGCCGGCCCACGGCTTATCACGCCCACAGCAGCGGTTATGGCTTTGCGCTGCCGCCGGGGGTGCCGGTGCTGGCCGTGAGTCGTAACACACTCGGCTATTGGGGTGACCGGGCTCCCCGCAACCCCTTGTTTCTGGTGCCCAACGCCCTCGAGCCGCAGTGGCTGGAACGGGGCGCCAGACCTGGCAGTGCCACGGCTGCCGCGTTGCCCGCCCGTCGCCCGATCGATGTGCTGGTGCAGGAGCGCAAGAGCAGCGCCTATGTGCTCCAGCAGCTGGTGCCGGCGCTGCGGGCCCGGGGTCTGCGGGTGGAGGTGCAGAGCGGCTGGGTCGACGATCTGGTGGAGCTGTTCAACAGCGCCACGGTGGTGCTCTACGACTCGGCCGACTACTGGCGTGGCCGCGGCGTCAGCGAGGGCTTCGGGCTGCCGCCGATCGAGGCGCTCGCCTGCGGCTGCGTGGTGTTCAGCAGCCTGAACCACGCCCTGGCCGACCTGCTTGATCCCGGCCATCTCGGCCATCAGATCGGCTGCGGCAGCCTGGAGGCTGATCTGGAGCGGATCGAGGCGGCGGTGGCGCGGCCAGAGCGTTGGCAAGCGACCGCTGGGGCCCTGGAGCCATTGCTCAGTACCTGCTCGGAGCAGGCGCTGCAGCGGCGTTGGCAGGAAGCTCTACAGCGCGTGGACCATCATTGGCAACGCCAGTGGGGCGGTGCTGCCCCGTTGTCTGCGGATTCCGCAGCCCTGCTGCGCTGGCGTCAGCACGGCAGGCGTCTATCCCGGGCGATCGGTTGGCTAGCTGGCCGCCTGGCGCAGGCGCGCCGGAAGGCCTGCTCATAGGTTGAGCAGATGCGCAGCGAGACCCTCCACCAGCTCCGTAGGCTCCTGCGCCACCTGCCGAAGGCCAGGGCGCGATCACTGCTGGTGCTTCTTCCCCTTTCGGTCATGCCGGGGGTGATTGACCTTCTGTCGGTTGCGGCTGTGGCCAGGCTGACGGGTGCGCTGGTGGGTTCCGGGTTGGATGATCATCTCCCCGGAATTCGTGTGTTTGGTGGTGACGGTATTGATCAGAGTCTTTGGCTGATCCTGGCCTTCATCCTGTTGGCCTGGGCGGGTTCAGCAGCGAAGATCACGCTCAAGTTTGTGCAATTGCGCCTCTCGGCTCAGATCTGGCGTGATCTTTCTGACCAGGTTCACGCTCGCATTCTGGCCCAGGCTTACGACTATCATCTCGTTAAAAGCACGGCTGATCTGAGCGCTCAGTTGCTCAATAATATGAGTCGAGTCGCCGACAACGTTGTTAGGCCGCTGCTGATGATTCTGAGCGCAGCGGTTTCGATCGCTTTGCTCTCTCTGGGCATCTTGTTTGTTGGACGCCTGCCGGCGGTCCTGTTGATCTGCGGCCTTGTTGTTGCTTACTGGTTGATCTCTTTGGTGGTCACGCCGAGGCTGCGTCACGGTTTCCGTCAGAGAATGAGGCTGGAGCGAGAATCGGCCGAAATTTTATTTGAATCACTCAACTCGATCAAGGATATTCAGCTCACCAGTTCTGAGCAGCATTTTGAGCGTCAGTTCAGCGCGGTTGGCCGTCAGGCGATGCGTTACTCGTGGTTGACAGAGTGGCTGCCTGACCTGCCTCGCTCCTTGATTGAGCCTTTTGGCATCACGATGATTTTTATCGTTGGTGCCGTGCCGGCCTTGCTCAGTGGTGATCCGACCCGGGTCGGTACAATCCTCCCCTTCCTGGCCACGATTGCTGTAGCTGCTCTGCGTCTGACCCCGCCGCTTCAGGATGCCTTCCGCTCTCTGACGCAATTTCGGGGTGGTCTGCCATTGCTCAGCAGTGTGCTGGAGCTGCTGGAGCTGCCTGCGGATCGCCCCACCCTGCGCTCTCCGGGAGTGCCCTCAGCCGCTGGTGTGTTCCCGCGTCACACCATCCGTCTTGATGATGTGTGGTATCGCTATCCCAACGCCGACGACTGGGTGCTGAGGGGAGTCAGCCTGAGCATTCCGGTCGGTTCCCGTGTCGCTTTGGTGGGTAGTACCGGCAGCGGCAAGACCACCACTGCCAATCTGCTGCTTGGTCTGCTCAGTCCGGGCCAGGGTTCCCTGTCCCTCGACGGGATCCCTGTTGAGGGTTTAGATGTGCCGGCCTGGCAAGCTAACTGCGCCCAGGTTCCTCAGGCGATCACACTGTTAAACGGCAGCATTCTCCAGAATGTTGCTTTTGGTGTTTCCGCTGATCAGGTTGATGAGTATCGGGTCTGGGAAGCCCTGGAGGCTGCTCAGCTTCAGGAGTTCATCGCTGAACTGCCCTATGGTTTGCATACCCAGGTTGGCGAAAATGGCATGCGCCTGTCCGGCGGCCAGCGTCAGCGGCTTGCCCTGGCGCGCGCCTTCTATCGCAAGGCGCGTTTCTTGGTGCTGGATGAAGCAACCAGTGCACTTGATAACCGCACTGAATCCGAGGTGATTGAAGCGCTTGAGGTGGTTGGCCGGCGCTGCACCACGGTTGTGATTGCCCATCGGCTCAGCACAGTGCAGCGTTGTGATCGGATCTATGAGTTTGACCGTGGCCAGGTGAAGGCCTACGGTGATTTTCATGAACTTCAACAGCGCTCGGCCAGCTTTCGCGACCTGGCCGACTTGGAGCGGCGTGTCAATGGCTGATGAGAGGGTTTTGCCTGCCCGAGCGGTTGCTCTCAGCCGAGTTGAGGTCTGAGTTGCGCTCAGAACAGAGAATTGGGAGCCAATCATGAGTTTTCTTGCAGGCCTCAACGATGCCCAACGCAAGGCGGTGGACCACCATCAGGGTCCTCTGCTGGTGGTGGCTGGTGCCGGCAGCGGCAAGACGCGGGCGCTCACCCATCGCATTGCCCATTTGATCGGCCACCACGGTGTGGATCCAGGCGAGCTGCTGGCGGTGACCTTCACCAACAAGGCAGCTCGTGAGATGAAGGAGCGGCTGGAGTTGCTGCTGGCCCAGAAACTGGCGCAGAGCCAGTTCGGTCAGCCCTGGAGCACCCTGCCGCCGGTGGAGCAGCGCCAGCTGCGTTCGCGCATCTACCGCGAGGTGATCAAGGACCTCTGGATCGGCACCTTCCACGCCCTGTTTGCACGGCTGCTCCGCTTCGATATCGATAAGTTTCGTGATCCTGAGGGCCTGGGCTGGACCCGTCAGTTCTCGATCTATGACGAGGGCGACACCCAGAGCCTGGTGAAGGAGATCGTGACCCAGGAGCTGGGCCTCGATCCCAAGCGCTTCGAGCCCAAGAAGGTGCGCTGGGCGATCAGCAGCGCCAAGAACCAGGGTTGGCTGCCGGAGCAGCTGGAGGCCGATGTCGGCGGTCAGCGCGGCAAGCTGATGGCTGAGACCTATCGGCGTTATCGGCGTGCTCTCGCTGCCAATAACGCCCTCGATTTCGATGATCTGCTGCTGCTGCCGGTGCAGCTGCTGCGCCAGAATGCGCAGATCCGCAACTACTGGCATCGCCGCTTTCGCCATGTGCTGGTGGATGAGTATCAGGACACCAATCGCACCCAGTACGACCTGATCAAGCTGCTTGTCACCGACGGGCGCGACCCTGAGACGTTCGACGATTGGCAGGGCCGTTCGGTGTTTGTGGTGGGTGATGCCGACCAGAGCATCTACAGCTTCCGCGCCGCTGATTTCACGATCCTGATGGGTTTTCAGGACGACTTTGGCGATGGTGCTTCCGATGAAGCCACCCGCACGATGGTCAAGCTGGAGGAGAACTACCGCTCCACCGCCACCATTCTTGAGGCGGCCAATGCGCTGATCGCCAACAACTCTGAGCGGATCGACAAGGTGCTCCGCCCCACCCGCGGAGAGGGCGAGCTGATCACCCTCACCCGCTGCGATGACGAGATCGCTGAGGCCGAAGCCGTGGTGCATCGCATGCGCATGCTTGATGCCGCCCACCCCGATCTGCGTTGGGGTGATATGGCCGTGCTGTATCGCACCAATGCCCAATCGCGGGCGATGGAGGAATCGCTGGTGCGCTGGGGCATTCCCTACGTGGTGGTGGGTGGTCTGCGCTTCTACGACCGGCGCGAGATCAAGGATGTTCTGGCCTACCTCAAGCTGCTGGTCAATCCGGCTGACACCGTGAGCCTGCTTCGGGTGCTCAACACCCCCAAGCGCGGCATCGGCAAGACCACGATCGAGCGCCTCACCGATGCCGCCAACCAGCTGGGTATCCCCCTGTGGGAGGTGGTGCGTGATGCCGAGGCCGTTCGTTCCCTGGGTGGGCGGTCGGCCAAGGGGCTTCTGCAGTTCTGTGAGCTGATCCACGATCTGCAGTCCAGGGCTGCCGAGGCGCCACCTGCGGAGCTGGTGCAGCGGGTGATGGAGCAGAGCGGCTACCTGGCGGAGCTGATCGCCACCGGCACCGATGAAGCGGAAGACCGCCGCCGCAACCTCAACGAGCTGGTGAACGCCGCCTTGCAATACCAGGAGGAAAACGATGAGGGCTCCCTCGATGATTTCCTCGCTTCCGCCGCCCTGGCCAGCGACGCTGACAGCAAGGACACCGAGCAGGACCGCGTCACCCTGATGACCCTCCACGCCAGTAAGGGCCTGGAGTTTCCGGTGGTGTTCCTGGTGGGGATGGAGCAGGGGCTGTTCCCCAGCTATCGCTCGCTGGAGGATCCGGCGGCCCTCGAGGAGGAGCGGCGCCTCTGCTACGTGGGCATCACCCGCGCCAAGGAGCGCCTGTTCCTCTCCCACGCCAGCGAGCGACGCCTCTGGGGTGGCATGCGCGAGCCGGCTGTGCCCTCAGTGTTCCTCTCTGAGCTGCCGGAGGCCCTGGTTCAAGGCGACATTCCCCGCAGCGGCGGTGCTGCTATCCGCCGGGAGAATCGCCTTGAGCGGCTCACGCGTGTGGATCGCGAGCCTCCTGCCGGCAGTGCCGCCCAGCCCGCCAATGCCGTGCGGCGTCGTTCGGCGGCGCAAGCCGGCGGTCGCAGTTGGGCGGTGGGGGATCGCCTGCGGCACAGTTCGTTTGGGGAGGGGCAGGTGACTCACCTCTTCGGCAGTGGCGAGAAGATCTCAATCGCTGTGAAGTTCGAGGGGATGCCCCCGAAGATCCTGGATCCGCGCCTGGCGCCCATACAACCTCTCTGATGCAGCTCCCAGGCGTTCCGCCCGCTCTGCTGCAGCGCCTGGCAGCCGTCGCCGATGGACGGCGTCTGGCCCTGGTCGGTGGGGCCGTGCGCGATCTGCTGTTGCACCGCGTGCACAACGATCCCTGGCGCGGCCTGCCCGATCTTGATCTGGTGGTGGAAGGCCATGCGGCGGAGATCGCCGCCAAGATGCCGCCGGCGCCGGCAATGGCGGTGGCCCTGCGCCGAGAGCTTGGGCCGGAACGGGTGCCCGTCATCACGGAACACGGGCGCTTCGGCACGGTGGCGGTGGAGTTGCGTCCGCCGGAGGGCGGTGTCTGGCTGCTGGATCTGGCTTCGGCCCGCCAGGAGTCTTACCCCGACCCGGCGGAGAATCCCGTGGTGCGTCTCGGCCGCCTCGACGACGATCTGGTCCGGCGCGATTTCAGCGTCAACGCCATCGCCCTGCTGCTCGATGCCGATGGCCGCGGTGTGCACCTGTTGGATCCCCACGGCGGCCAGGCGGATCTGCTTGCTCGGCGGCTGCGGTTCCTGCATCCCGGCAGCCTGCGCGACGATCCCACACGCCTGCTGCGGGCAGCCCGTTATGCCGCCCGGCTGGGGTTTGATCTCGATCCTGCCAGCCAGGCCCAGGCGCGCAGCACGCTGGCCGACTGGCCCTGGCCCTGGCGGCCGGGTCATCCAGTCGGTCAGGCGCCCCCGGCCCTGGGCACCCGGCTGCGCATGGAGCTGGAGCTGCTGCTGGAGCGGGAACCCTGGCGCGAGGCCCTGACTGCTCTGCAGGGTTGGGGTGGCCTGAGCCTGCTCGATGAACAGCTTCAGGCTGATGGTCGCTGGCGGCAGCGGCTGGCCTGGGCCAGCCGTTTCGGGGTGCCGGCGCTGCCGGCCCTGGTGGCGGGTGCCGCTGATCCCCTTGCCCTGGCGGAGCGTTTGCAGCTGCCCCATCGCGAGCATCGCTTGCTGGCGCAGTGGCTGATGCTGCGCCAACGGCTGGCGCAGCTACCGGCACTGCCGCAGCGGCCGTCCACCTGGTGCGCGTTGCTGGAGGCGCCGGGTGGCAGTGCAGAGGCGGTGGCACTGGCGTTGGCGGCCGGTGATCAGCCCCGCAGGCCCTTGTTGCGTTGGTGGCTGTGCTGGCGGCACATCCCTGCACCCGTCACGGCTGCAGAGCTGATGGCCCGGGAGGGACTCTTGCCGGGCCCCGTGCTGGGCCAGCGGCTCCGGCTCCTGCGAGCGGAGCGCCTCGATCAGCTGGCGTAGCCCTGGGGATTGGCGCTCTGCCAGGCCCAACCGTCGCGGCACATCTCCGCCAGGCTGCGGCGCGCCCGCCAGCCCAGAACCCGGGCCGCCAGTTCAGGGCTGGCCTCCAGCTTTGGTACATCGCCGGGCCGGCGTGGCAGAAACACCCGCGGAATGGTGATGCCGGTGGCTGCTTCAAATCCATCCACCACTTCCAGCACGCTCAGGCCCCGTCCGGTGCCGAGGTTGAGTGTGGGCAGCGAGGTGTGCAGCTCCAGCAGTTTGCTGATGGCCAGGGCGTGGGCTTCCGCCAGATCCATCACATGCAGGTAGTCGCGGATGCCGGTGCCATCGGGGTTGGCGTAATCGGTTCCGAAGATGCGCAGTTCCTGTTGTTGACCTGCGGCCACCTGGGTGATGAAAGGAAACAGGTTGTTGGGGATTCCGCTGGGGTCTTCGCCGATCCGTCCGCTGGGATGGGCCCCCACCGGGTTGAAGTAGCGCAGGCAGGCGATGCACCAGCGGTTGTCGACGGCGCCCAGCGCGTTGAGCAGCTGCTCCACTGCCAGCTTGGTCTGGGCGTAGGGATGCAGCGGTGCTGTGGGGGCGCTCTCCAGCAGGGGGAAGTGCTCCGGTTGCCCGTACACCGTGGAGGTGCTGCTGAACACGATCGTCCGGCAGTCGTGCGCCTGCATCGCTGCCAGCAGGCTGCGGCTGCCACCGAGGTTCACGTCCCAGTAGCGCAGGGGATCCGCCACGGATTCCGCTACGGCTTTCAGGCCTGCGAAATGCACCACGCCCTCGATGGGCCCTGCTGCGAAGGCACGATCCAGGTCGGTTCTGCTGCGGATGTCACCCCGCACCACCTGCAGGTTTCTGCCCGCTGCATGGCCGGCCAGGTCGCTCACCCGCCGCAGCGCTTCGGGGGAGCTGTTGCTGAAATCGTCGAGCACGACCAGGCGGTGGCCGGCCTCCAGCAGCACCAGGCAGGTGTGGCTGCCGATAAAGCCGGCTCCGCCCGTGATCAGGAGCTGGGCCACAGGCTTGCCGTCATCCGGACCTCAGGGTAGGGCGGGCCTGCAGACTGGAGTTCAGTGATGGGCCGATGGTGGAGAAGCTGCAGAGCCTGCGGGGCATGGTGGATCTGCTGCCCGAGCAGATGTCCCTGTGGCAGACCGTCGAGTCCACGGCCCGCGAGCACTTCCGTCGGGCCGGAGTGCAGGAGATCCGAACACCGCTGCTGGAGCCCACGGAGCTGTTCGCCCGCGGCATCGGCGAGGCCACCGATGTGGTGGGCAAGGAGATGTATTCCTTCGTGGATCGTGGCGATCGCCGTTGCACGCTTCGTCCCGAGGGCACGGCGTCTGTGGTGCGCGCTGCGATTCAGCATGGCTTGCTCAGCCAGGGTGCTCAGCGCCTCTGGTATTGCGGCCCGATGTTCCGCTACGAACGCCCCCAGGCGGGTCGGCAGCGCCAGTTCCATCAGATCGGCCTGGAGCTGCTGGGCGTGGCCCATGCCCGCGCCGATGTGGAAGCCATCGCCATCGCCTGGGATCTGTTGGCGGAGCTAGGGGTGCAGGGCTTGGCGCTTGAGCTCAACACCCTGGGCAGTGCGGAGGATCGTGCCCTCTATCGCGAGCGGCTGGTGACGTTTCTGTGCCAGCACCGTGATCAGCTGGATCCCGATTCCCAGGACCGACTGGAGCGCAATCCCCTGCGCATCCTGGATAGCAAGAATGCCGCAACCCAGCAGTTGCTGGCAGAAGCGCCAACGCTGATTCAGGCGCTCGCGCCGGAGAGCCGTGTTCGTTTTGATCAGGTCTGCGCCGGGCTCGCGACGCTTGCCATTCCCTTCACCCTGAATCCGCGCCTGGTGCGCGGCCTTGACTACTACAGCCATACCGCTTTCGAGATCACCTCAACCCAGCTCGGTGCCCAGGCCACGGTGTGTGGAGGCGGCCGTTATGACGGCCTGGTGGAACAGCTGGGAGGGGTACCCACTCCGGCAATCGGCTGGGCCCTGGGTATGGAGCGGCTGGTGTTGCTGCTGGCCCAGGGCGGTGCCGCCGCTGCGGAGCCATCGCTGGATGTGTATCTGGTGAACCGGGGTGAGGCCGCCGAGGCGGCGGCTCTGGCGTTGGCTCGCAATCTGCGGCGCGCTGGGCTCAGCGTTGACCTCGATGCCAGTGGCGCGGCCTTCGCCAAGCAGTTCCGGCGTGCCGATCGCAGCGGTGCCACCTGGGTTGTGGTGCTGGGCGACAGTGAACTGGAGCGCGGCGTGGTGCGGCTCAGACCGCTGCGGGCAGAGCAGCAGGAGCAGGAGCTACCGCTGGCTGATCTTCCGGCTCTGCTGCGTGCCATCGCTGATCCGGAGGCCCGTTGAAGCCAATGGCCACCCGCATGCCAACGGGCGATTCAGCCAGCGATCCTCTCCTTTCGATTGTGGTGGCGACCTGGAACTGTGCGCCGCAGTTGACGCAGTTTCTGGAGAGCCTCGCTACGCAGCGCTGGCGCGACTGGGAGCTGTTGCTGTTGGATAACGCCTCCACGGACGGTACGGCGGAGCTGGTGGCCGAGGTCTGCAGTCGTTGGCCCGTTGCTCCTGATCGGGTGATCTGGAGTAGTGAACCCGACTCCGGCATCTATGACGCCTGGAATCGCGGTCTGCGCCTGGCGCGTGGAACCTATCTGAGCTTTATCGGCGCCGATGACACCTTCCTCGATGCCGACAGCCTCGGGCGGATTGCCGCACTCACGGTCACCGGCGCTGATCTGATCACTGCCCGCAACGCTTATCACGCGCCCGATGGCCGCCTGCTGCGGCATTGGGGCTTCGGTTGGCAGTGGCGGCGCATGCGCCAGTCGATGAATATTGCCCATCCGGCCATGCTGGTGCGCCGGGACCTGTTTGCGCGGGTGGGCGGCTTCGACGCCAGCTATCGGATCTGTGGCGACTACGAGTGGTTTCTGCGCCTGCCTCCCGAGCTGCGTAGCGTGCACACCACCGATCCGATTCTGAAAGTGATCCAGGGCGGCGTGAGCCACACCCGGATTCGTCAGGTTTTTGCGGAAACCTTTCACGCCCAGCGTCGCCATCTGGGCGCTCCGGTGGGTGCGGCTTGCTGGGCCCTGAACTGGGCCAAGTACGGCCGCCGTCGCCTGATTGGTCTGGCCTGATCCGCCTCCCATGACCCTGCTGCTGAATTACCGGCCAGTGCTGCGGCAGCCCACCGGGATCGGTGTGTATGCCAACGCCGTGCTGCCGGCCTTGCAGGCCTTGCCCCATGTGCTGATCCCCGGGGCTGAGGAGGCCAGCGGCAGCCATCGCCTGAAGCGTCTGGCCTGGACCCAGATCGAACTACCCCGCCTGGCCCGGCGCCACAAGGCCTCGCTGATCTTCACGCCCGCACCGGAGGGCTATCTGGGGCCGCAGGCCATTCCCCAGGTGGTGATGGTCCACGACCTGCGGCCGATCAGCCACCCCGAGCGCTCGCTGCAGAGCCTCTATTTCCGCGCCTGGGTGCCGCCGCTGCTGCGGGCAGCCCGCCATGTGCTCACCAACTCTCAGTTCACGGCCGATGAGATCCGGCGTTGCACAGGTCTGCCACTGGAAAGGCTGACGGTGATTCCGCTGGGTTATGACGCGACAAGATTCACCCCGGCAAGTTTGAGTCTGGCCAGCCCGAGGCGCCCCTATTTGCTGCATGTGGGTCAGGCCTACCCCCACAAGAATCTGGTCCGTCTGCTGAATGCATTTGCCCAGGTCGCCCCTGCCTATCCTGGGCTGCGACTTGTGCTGGCTGGCAAGCCCCATCCTCGACATACCCCTCTGCTGCAGAGGCTGGTCGGTCACCATGGACTCGCCGATCAGGTTGAGTTTGTTCCCTATGTTCCCCTGGATCAGTTGCCTGACCTCTACAGGGGGGCACTGGCCTTTCTCTACCCGAGCCTGTGGGAAGGATTCGGCTTGCCAGTCTTGGAAGCCATGGCGTGTGGTACGCCGGTGCTCACGAGCTTTGGCTCTGGAACCGAAGAGGTAGCGGGCGGGGCGGCGTTGCTGGTCAATCCTGCCGATCAGCGCGCGATTCAGCAGGGTTTGGCACAGGTGCTGGCAGAGCCCACCCTTCGCTCCCGGCTGCGGATGCTTGGGCTTGAGCGGGTCAAGGCCTTCGACTGGCGCACGACGGCCCGGCGTACCCGGCAGCTGCTGGCGTCCATGTCCGCCGAGGTGCTGTAGTCCACGTCCTCAGGCTTCTGGGTCGGTATGGACACACTGATGACCGTACCGGCTCTGAATGTGATCGGTCAGTGCGGCCAGTCTGTCGTATTGGTGAATGACAGCTGGCGTTGATCCCATGACTGTGACCGGGCCTTGACCTGTCGGTATGACACATTGGTCTGCTGATAGGCAGCCGACCGTTGCGATCAGCCCGTTGACGGGGCTGATCGATAGGTTGAGGCTTGACTCTGTCCGCAGAATCTTGTTGTGAATCGCCTGGTCGAGGTTGCTGAGGTGGCTGGTGCGGTGCTGGCGGATCAAGGCTAGTGATTCTTGGCAGAATAGATCCAGGTAGGCCACGATTTGCTGTCGCGACCCGATGGTTACCCCGGCGCAGAGGATTGGCTGGTTGTGCAGGGATTGCTCGATTGAGCGGCCATAGGCCTTCTTGATCCAGCCGCGGTTGATTGGGCATTGGCCGATTGTGTTGAGCTCTGCTCCTGTGATCAGGGAGTCGCCGATCCCTGGGAATGGATTGGCTTGAATGGCCACGTCGCGAATGTCGCAGAGCATGATCGAGTCATACCCTTGCCAGCGGCTTCTTTTGAGTTGCTCCTGGGCCCAGAAGAAGCGCCGAATTAAGAAATGGGTATGAATGGTGCTGAGTCCAAGGTGGCGAGGCCCTTCAACGGCTATATCGGACAATGGTGAGAGTTGTTGCTGGCGTCGCCGCAGCCACTTTTTGGCGCTGGCTCCCAGTTTGCGTGGCACGGCAAGATGTCCACGGATGATCTTTGGCGGGTTGCTCACCGCTTCGATGGCGATCGAGTCGAAAGCGTCCTGCAGGGGGCTGAGTCTGTTCATGTCTGCTGGGGCCGTTAGTACCAGTAACTCTGCCGTTGGCGCATGCTCCTGCAGTGACTTCGCCAGTGGCCAGAGTTCATTGGGGCCGTAGGAGAACGCGGTCGTGATGACAAGCGGTCGCATGGTTGTTGACATCTTGATCTGCCGGGTCCTTGTGTCAGTTTATGATCAAGCAGATTACGCACTGTCGGTTTGCGATGGTGCCAGCATCAATGCCAGCATCAATGCCAATCTCAGTGCGTGTGGCTTGCAAAGCGGGGTTGTTCTCCCTGCTGCTCTGGTCGTTGGTGATTGTCTGCAAGTACGGCGGCAACCCCACTGGCCTGGCCCGCATCGGTGATCAGATGCCGCTTGCGCCGCGGCTGCAGGGACAGGCGCTGGTGGTGCTGGTGGGCAAGCGCGGCAATGACGGGCAGCAATTCCTGGCCCTGGCCACGGATCCTTTTCAGATCGACCCGGGGACAAGCGCCGCTGTCGACAACCCCATCTACCGCGGTAAGCGGCTGCTCTACCCCCTGCTGGCCTGGGTGCTGGGTCTGGGCCAGCCCGGCTTGATCGCCTGGGCGATGGGCCTGATCAATGTGGTCTGCATCGCTGTGGCGTCGGGTCTGGTGGCCCGCTGGGCCCAGCTGGAGCACCGCTCGCCCCAGTGGGGGCTGGCTGTGTTGACCCTGCCCGGCTACTGGATCACCCTCAGCCTCGACACAGCTGATCTGCTGGCCACCACCCTGATGCTGGCGGCGGCGCTCGCCTGGCGAGAGCAGCGGATCGCTCTCGGCAGCGCCGCGTTGAGTGCTGCCCTGCTGAGCCGTGAAACCGCATTGCTGGCCTGGGCGGCCACAGGTTTGAGTGCTCTCTGGCGTCGTCACTGGCGCTGGCTAGTGCCGCTGGCCTTGGTGCCGCTGCCCCTGTTGGCCTGGACGGTCAGCCTGCGGGGCCGCTTCCCGGCGGTTCCTGATGCTGCCCTGGCGAGCTTGCATTTCACCTGGCCCTTGGCCGGCGTTCTCGTGAAAGTTGCACAGCTGCTCGGCCTGGTGGCCTCACCGGTTGTCGGCATGGAGCGCCTGTTCGACGCTCTCTGCCTCGTGCTCTGGTTGAGCACCCTGGCGGTTCTGGTCTGCGCGGCCTGGCGCGGATGGGGGGGGCAATGGCTGCGGCTGGCTGCAGGCTTCTATCTCCTGCCTGCGCTGTGTACCAGCATCCAGATTCTGGGTCGTTTCCCCGATTACACCCGCGTCTGGATCGATCTGGCGGGGCTGGCTCTGTTGGCGCTGCTGTCCGCGCGCAGCCGTTGGCTGAACCCCTGGCTCGGTCTGTCGGCGCTGGTTTCGCTCGGCTATGGAGCGGGCTATCTCGTGTTGGCACCATGAGGGTGCTGCATGTCACGGCGGGAGACCTCAGCCGAGGGGCTTCCCGCGGTGCCCTCTGGCTGCATCAAGGCTTGCTGGAGCAGGGGGTCGATAGTCGCTTCCTCACCACCGATCCCCGCCCTGTGGGCTCCGCGGTCCACTCCGCAGCTCCGGGCCGTCTCGGGTCGTGGCAGCTCACCCTGCTCAGGCAGCTGGATCGCCTGCCCCTGCGGGCCTATCGCTTCGACCGGCACGGCACCCTGAGCCCCGGTTGGGTCGGCCTGCCGGTTCAAGCCCTGCCCGGTTTCCAGCAGGCTGATGTGATCCATCTCCACTGGATCAACGATGGCTTGCTTGACCTGCGTTCGCTGCAGCGTTGCGCCAAGCCAATTGTCTGGACGGTTCGCGATTTATGGCCCATCACCGGCCTCTGTCACTACCCGCAGGGATGCCTCCGGCAGTCCTCGGGCTGCGGCCACTGTCCCTTGCTGCCGTCACCGGGTTGGCCATGGCCTGATCCCTCCCATCGCGGTTTTCGCCGTAAACAGCGTTGGTTAGCCAACGCTCCGATCACCTACGTGGGGATTTCCCCCTGGGTAGCCCGTCAGCTCAAGGCCAGTCCGATCACGGCCAGCCGGCCGGTGCGGATGATCTGGAACTGCATCGATACGGGGGTCTTCCAGCCGATGGCCCGTGAGCAGGCTCGCGCGGCCATCGGGCTTGGCGCTGTCACGGGCCCCATGCTGTTGGCTGAATGGCGGTCACCGCGCAGCGAGCCCTGGAAGGGCTTTCAGCACTTGCTTGAGATCATGCCCGCCCTGCAGGCCGAGGGCTTCACAGTCGTGCTGTTCGGCACCGTGCCGCCGGAGCTGGCGGCGATCGCCAGCCAGCCCGGTGTCGTCAATCTCGGTCGGATCTGCAACGATGCCCAGCTGCGCCGGGTGTATGCGGCAGCTGATCTGTTCGTTTGCCCCACTCTGGAGGAGGCCTTTGGCAAGACCATGGCCGAAGCGATGGCCTGCGGCACCCCGGTGGTAGCGTTCAACGCAACCGCTCCGGCTGATCTGGTGGAGGTTGGGGTCACCGGAGTGCTGGTAGAGCCGGGGCAGCCCGATGCTCTTCTGGCGGCTGTGCAGCGCATGCGCAATGATCGGATGTTCCGTCCCTCTGTTTGCGCAGAGCGTGCGTTGCATCGCTTTTCGGTTGGTCAGGCTGCTGCTGAATACCAGCGGCTGTATCAACAAGTGCGGCTGGGCCGGCAGGAATGCGTGCGGCGATGACGCAGCCTGTAGCTTGCGCACCAGTTCTGTTTCTGGTTTTTAATCGTCCTGAGCAGACGGCTCGCGTCTTTGAGGCCATCCGTCAGGCTCGCCCCAGTCGCCTCTACGTGGCAGCGGACGGCCCCAGGCCTGATCGACCCAGGGATGCACAGGCATGTGCGCAAACTCGGGCGATTGCAACAGAGATTGATTGGCCTTGCCAGTTGCATACGCTGATGCGCGATTCCAATCTGGGTTGCGCTCAGGCAGTTAGTCAGGCGATCACATGGTTTTTTGAGCAGGAGGAGGAGGGGATTGTGATTGAGGATGATTGTTTGCCGGATGCGTCGTTTTTCCCCTATTGCAGTCGCCTGCTTCACCGCTATCGCCATGATCAGCGGGTCGGCCAGGTCTGTGGCTTTAATCTCTTGCCTGAAGAATCGGCTACTTATGATTATTTTGCTTCTCATTTTGGCTGGAGCTGGGGTTGGGGGGCGTGGCGCCGGTCCTGGTCTGCCTATGACCGCATGATGGCGAGCTGGCCAGAGTTGAAATCTGGCAATTTTCATCGCCAACATCCTTTTTACCCTGAGAGATGTCGCATCTTTGATGCTGCCTACCAGCGGTTGTGGCGTGAGACATGGGATTACCAGTGGCACTATGCCCTTGCCAGTCAGGGGCAGCTGTCGCTTGTGCCGTCGGTCAGCTTGGTGCAGAACATTGGCTTCACCGCGGATGCGACGCATACCTTTTCTGCCGACCCGCGCCGAGCCAGACCTGCATCGTCTCTCCCAGCTGAGGACGACTTGCGCCATCCAGGCTTTCTGCTTGCAAATCCGATGTACGAAGCCAATCTCATTCGGGCTGCGCATGCTGGGGCAAGGAGAGAGCTGATTCTCGGCAAGATCAAGCGGCTCCTGCGCCGTCTGAAGCCATGAGGGTCGGGCTGGTCACAACCTGGGCTGAATGTGGTGCTGGTCATGTGTCCCTGGCCTATGCGCGTGCCCTGTCGGCCCAGGGCTGCCAGGTGGCTGTCTATAGCCGTGGCCAATACCTGCGGAATCAGCGCTGGTCCTTGGCGGAATCGCGGCCATGGCCTTTGGAGTTGGATCATTGTGTGGATGGTCTGACCCGCGTCGATCAGCGCCAATTCGCCCGCTGGCTGCGTTGGTTTCGTCCGGATTGGTTGCTTTTTAATGAGCAGCGGGCCTGGGCACCTGTGCTGCAGGCGCGAGGGGCCGGTGTTCGCTGTGCTGCCTATGTTGACTACTACCGTTCTGACACGGTTGATTTGTTTAGCCTTTATGACCTGATTTTGTGTCACACTCAAAGGCATTATCAGGTTTTTAGGGGCGATTCGCGTGCGCGCTTTATTCCCTGGGGTGTTGATACCGATCATTTCGCGCCGGGTGGCCGTCAGTCTGTGCCGATTGGCAATGATGATCCGCTCATTTTTGTCCATTCTGCCGGCATGGGTGGGCCCAGCGATCGCAAGGGGACCGACCTTGCCTTGTCGGCTTTCCGGGCTGTGCGAGGACGTGCTGAATTCTTGATGCATACACAGTTGCCTCGCGAATGCTGGCCTCATGCCTGGCATGACGTGCTTGCAGCTGATTCCCGCATCAGGGTTCTTGAGGGGCAGCTGGATCCCGTCAACTTGTACCGACAGGGTGATGTGTATGTCTATCCCTCAAGGTTAGAGGGAATCGGTCTGACATTGCCAGAGGCGCTCTCCTGCGGTTTAGCGGCAATCACGACGGATGAGCCGCCTATGTCTGAATTTGTGCGCCATGGCGTCACCGGCAGTGTTGTGCCAGTACAGCAGTATCGGGGGCGTTGTGATGGCTATTATTGGCCCGAAGCTTGGATTGATTCAGATGCGCTGATCAGATGCATGCAGAGCTATGTTGACCAGCCCTCTTTGGCGCGACTCCAGGGTGGTCGTGCCCGCGCGCAAATGGTTGTGGATCGTCATTGGCCACGTCTGGCTGAGGCCATTGTGCCATGGCTGAATTCTGTTGGCTCACGATCGCTCCAGGCCAGTAGATTGACTGAGTTGCGTCGACGGTCTCTGCATCAAGATAGGTTGAATGAGCCGACCGCTGTTGATGGCCTCGCTCAGGCTGCTGTTTGCGCAGTCAAGGGGATGCGTCGGCGTCTGCTGAGGGGGGCTTAGCGATGTGTGGTTTGTTCGCAGCTTGGACGCCTCAATCGCTGAAATGTGATTCGGTTCTGGCCGCTCTGCATCGCCGTGGCCCTGACGATCAAGGGCAATGGCTGCAGCCAGTTGCGGGTGGTGTGCTGCAGATGCTGCACACCCGTTTGGCGATTCAGGATCTCACGCCGGCCGGTCATCAGCCGATGCAGAGCACCGATCAACGCTTCACACTGATCTTCAATGGTGAGATTTATAACGCTCCCGAGTTGCGGTTGCAGTTGGAGCGGATCGGCGTGCGGTTTCGTTCGCATAGTGACACCGAGGTGTTGCTGGCGGGATTTGTTCACTGGGGGGTGACGCTGTTTCCACGGCTGAATGGGATCTTTGCCCTGGCGATCTGGGATGCTGAACAGGCTGCATTCACGTTGGCTCGCGATCGCTTCGGTGTGAAGCCGCTGCTGTGGTGGCGCGCTGAGGGTGGCTGGGCCATCGCCTCAGAGCTTGCGGCCCTGCGGGCTGCAGGACTGCCCCCCCGCCCCCGCCTTGATCGTCATGCGCTTGAGCAGTTCTGGCAATGGGGTGCCGCTCAGGCACCGCGCACCCTGATCGCTGATGTACGCAGCGTGCCACCTGGCTCCTGGGCCCGTTGGCAGGTTCACGACCCCGCCGATCGTTGGCAGCTGCATACCTATGCCGGCCTGGATCGAGCCGAGACGCTCACCGCTGCAGATCTCAGCTATGCAGAAGCGGTTCAGGAGGTTGCCGAGGCTCTGGATCGCGCTGTGGATCGGCAGATGTTGGCGGATGTGCCAGTTGGTGCCTTCCTCAGCGGTGGCCTGGATTCGTCTGCTCTGGTCGCCTTGATGGCGGCCCGCCGCACCACGCCTGTGCGCACATTCTCGCTTGGCTTCAGAGCCGAGGATCTTGGCAGCGGTGTGGTTGATGAGCGCAGCCTCGCGGCCTGTACGGCTCGCCTGTTGGGCAGCGACCATTGCGAGCTCGTGCTCAGTGCTGATCAGATTCGTGCGTCCCTGGCCGAGTTCGTTGATGCCATTGATCAACCGTCCGTGGATGGGCTCAATACGTTTCTGGTGGCTCGCGCTGCACGGGCCCACGGTCTGACGGTGGCTGTCTCAGGGCTGGGCGGCGATGAGCTGTTTGCTGGCTACCCGGTGTTCAACCGCGCCTGGCGTTTTCAGCTGCACGGCGGTCGTGCGGATGCGCTGCTGGCGGCTGTGCCCTGGCGGCTTCAGCAGCGCCTGGGTTGGCAGCACCATCGCTTTGCCAGCGGCAGTGTCGCAGCGCTGGCGGCGCACCGGCGCCTCCAGGCCGGAGCGCTGCCAGCCGCAATGGCACTTCTACCGGAAGAACTCTCGCTGGATTCGGTGGCGCAGGTTTCCCGCCTGGAGCTGCGGGGCTATCTGTCTAATACCCTTTTGCGCGATTCTGACGCGGTGACGATGCATCATGGTTTGGAATTAAGAGTACCTTTTCTGGATAATGATCTGGTTGATCTGCTTTTGCGTTTGCCTTCGGCTTATAAGTTCAGGCCTGGTTGTACAAAGCCGTTGCTTCGTGATTCCATTGGCGCTCGCTTGCCTGCGGTGGTCCTGCAAGCGCCCAAGCGGGGGTTTGAACTGCCGATCGGTCGATGGTTGCGAGATGAACCACAACCGGTTCTACGCCCTCAGGAGCTCGGGGGGCTCTGGCCGCAGCGCGTTGATGCGGCCTGGCGCCGCTACCGTTCGCGGCCCCATCGCTATCACGGCTGGTGGCAGTGGCATGTGCTGTCCCGTTGGCTGATGGCCTGGCCTGAATTGCTGGATTATGAGCTTGGCTCAGATGTCTGATTCCTGCGCACAACGTCCCGTCGCCTGGCCAATTCCCTTGGTCGCTTCCGCCCGTCAACTCTGGCATCGCTGCCTGAAGTCCCCTGTCCAAACGCTGGCTCGTCGGCTGGAACGTGCTCGCTACCGCGAGCTTTGGCATCGACAGCTCACCAATGCAGAAGCCAATGCATTGGTCTTTGATTTGCTCTCTGGTGCGCGGCCATTTTTAGTGGGCCGTATCGGTCACACGGAGGGGAGGATTCTCGGTGAAGCTCTGTTTCGTGATCGCTATTTTGGGCGTACGACTCATAAGCAGGCTCATCAGAATGCTGGAATTTTCCCATTAACAGCAGAGCTTCTATCGGAGTTTGCGGCGATCTACGACCGATCTGTGTCGGCGGTTGATCTGCTGGGCTTCTGGCAAACCACCTATCAGGCCAGATTGCTGGCCACACACTATCCACGGATTCCCTTGGCACCGTTGTCTGCTCTTGAGCCTTACCTTCAGCCGAGTCCTTGGTCGTCGGCGCTGCAGGGGCGTCGTGTGCTTGTGGTCCATCCCTTTGCCGAGTCGATCATGCACCAGTACACCCTGAATCGAGCGCTTCTGTTCCCTGGATCCGAAGTTTTGCCAGAGTTTGAACTGCAGGTGCTACTGCCGCCGCAAACCATTGCCCCGCTCACGGCTGGGTATACGACGTGGATTGAGGCCTTTGAGCAATTGGTGGAGCGTGTGTTGCAACGAGAGTTTGACGTGGCCCTGCTGGGTTGTGGAGCCTATGGTTTGCCCTTGGGTGCGGCGATCAAAGCGGCTGGCCGTCAGGCCATCCATCTGGGGGGTGCCTTGCAGGTGTTGTTTGGCATCCGTGGGCGACGATGGGAGCAGATGCCGACCATTGCTGCAATGATGAATGAGCACTGGGTTCGCCCGTCTGATCTGGAGACACCGGTTTCGGCAACACGCGTTGAGGGAGGGTGCTACTGGTGAAGCGTCCGATTGACACTCTGCTGCTGCTGCTCACTGGCTACGTGGGCTTGCACCTGCCGCGCTCATTCTTGCTCCTGTATGTGATCGTAGGCTTGCTGTTCTGGCGCACCTGCCTGGTTCACCTTGAGGAGTCTGAGCCCCTCAGGTGGGTGCAGTCTCCTGGTGTGCTCCGCTCAGCGCTGTTCCTGCTGGTGTTTTCCGTCACCTATGGATTTGGCATGTTGGCCTGGGGATTCTGGCTGCTGCCTGCAGATGCGTTGGATGCTCTCAATGCTTTGCTGCTGCCAGGTCTGTTATTCCTGGCTGGGGTGCGGGCGGCATCCTTACCTCGCACCTGGTCAACCCGGCTGCTGCTGACCTATGCGTTTGGGGCCCTGCTTTATGTGCTCATCGCCTTGGCTTTTGCGCGGTCTCCTTGGTGGAACTGGTCTCAGGTTTTTCCTGTGTCCATCACCGTGCCATGGGGCTCCAGCGTTGCAATTAATGTTCGTTCAGTTGAGCAAAATGGCTATCCAGCCCTTTTGCTTCTCGCCCCAGGCCTGATGCTGACCTTGGGGTCTTCTACAGTTCCCAGGCGTCTTTTGGGAGCGGCCTTCTTGTCGCTGAGTGCCTTGGGGGCTCACGTGGTTGGCGCCTTAGAGGGGCGTTTGGGCTGGTTGACGCTTGTTGTTTCCATGCTGCCTGTTGTGGTGCTTCTGGCCGTGCGTTTGATCGCATCAGTGCCGCGATCGTGGTGCAGATCCTGGCCGATACCTGCTCTAGTCGCTATGTTTGGTCTGGCAGGGGTCGGTACTGGAATTGCTGTTCTGAATTCTCGTCTACAAGGCTCGGGCATCTGGTCTCAAGGGCTCTGCGAAGAACGTTTCTCTCTGTACGCTTCGATTCTTGCTCGTCTGGGTCAGGCTCCGTGGGGTGGCCGTCGTTTGCAGTTTCCGTTCCGCACCTGCGGTGATCAGGCTCTGAACCTTGTTTTTGGTGCGGCAGGGCAGGTTGGCATAGCCCATAATGTGTGGTTGGATATCTACTATACATTGGGATTTGTCCCTGTGTTGTTGCTGTTGGCTGCCCTCGCTCCGTCCGCCCTGGCTGTGGTCAAGGGTTTTGTGTCGGCGTGGCCGGCCTGGGATTGGCAGGTTTGCCTGCGATGGTGCTGCTTTTGCCTGCTACTTGGGCAGTGGCTGTTTCAGCCATTGCAGTATTCAGATGGTTTGCTCTACTATCTATCGTTTTTTGTCGCTGGCTTGTTTCTGGTTGAGGGCCGTCGT
>Ga0129333_10000763_pt1 | contig 28047 bp, 19 predicted proteins | sample CPB6_08_DNA_FD_94474 | JGI IMG/M metagenome (GOLD analysis project Ga0129333, IMG submission 94474) | Freshwater to marine salinity gradient microbial communities from Chesapeake Bay, USA - CPBay_Sum_0.6_0.8_DNA | ecosystem: Environmental > Aquatic > Marine > Coastal | place: USA: Chesapeake... | reverse complement strand
GATTCCAGCATTATGATGGAAATGAAGTATCCATCACTTGACGAATTCATTAAAAATAATTTTGATTTGGAAGGTGGTTCTGGAATGGATCAATCATTTGAATTAATCGCATCTTGTATTGATAAAATTTATACTGAAGATGAAGTTTGGGCAGCTGCTGACTGTACCAAGAAAGAGATTAAAGACTTTATCGAATCTATGAACTCCTCACAGTTTAAGGAGATTGAAAAGTTTTATTCTACAATGCCTAAACTTTCCCATACAATTAAAGTAACTAATCCAAAAACTAAGGTTGAGAGTGAAGTAGTTCTTGAAGGATTGGCAAGTTTTTTCGCGTAGGCCTAAGTCACATGGACTTGGAGGCCTACTTTAGATTAAATTTTGCCTTGATGCAGTATCATAAATATTCATTAACAGAGATAGAAAATATGATGCCTTGGGAACGCGACATTTATGTTGCGTTGTTACAACAGCACCTTGAAGAAGAAAAACTAAAGCACCAACAAGCGCATGGCATCTAACCTTGACGACCTCCTAAAATCAATACGTGATGAGGCAAAGAAGGAATCTGCTCTCACCACGTATGAAGGAGATCGTGAAGATAAATTAGTTGATGAAGAAATTGATGAGAGAATATTAAGACTTCTTGGAATAGAAGATGTCTTTGATATTGACTATGCTACTTATAAAACTCTCCTCAGAGAGAGAATGGCTGCTGCCAGAATGACCGACAGCAATATTCCCATTGAAGAGGATCAATTACTCACAGAAGAATTTAAAAGAGTAAAAAGAAATACTGGTAGATTCAAAGTTAAGAAGAAAAAGATATCTGCTAATGATATTGTAAAGACTAGTTCTTTAGGAAGATTAAAAGGAGTTACAGAACCTCCACAAAAGTTATTGCCAGCAGCAAAAGAGGAACCTGAAAAAAGTCCGATAGATGATATTATAAAGTCACTTGACAACATTATTGAGATTTTAAAGAATCAAAATACTTTAATCAAAGAAACTGCAGAAGAAGATAGAAAGAAAAAAGAAAAAGAAAAAAGGGCAAAACTAGAAGCAGGTTTGGAGAAAGGATTTAAAAAAGCAGTTGATGGTGCGATGAAGATCGTCGCACCTGTTAAATCTTTGCTACAAAAAATCATTGATTTCTTTATGGGAATTCTTCTTGGAAGATTTCTTATTAAGTTTATTGATTGGTTTGCTGATCCAGAGAATCAAGGTAAAATTAATGCGATAGGAGAATTCCTTAAAGATCATTGGCCAAAACTTGCTGCCTTGTTCTTGATGTTTGGAACGGGTCTTGGTAAGTTTGTTCGAGGATTGACAAGTTTATTGATAAAAGGAACAGCAAGACTTATTGCGGCTGCGGCAGGAATGCTTGCTAAAACTGGCATAGCAGGTGCTGGAAAGTTTGGTAAGGTTGCTAGTTTCCTTGGCGGTAAAAAAGGTAAGTTCTTAACTGCTGCTCTTTCTACAGCAGCAACAGTTGGCACCACCATGGCAGTTAGTGGTGCTCTTGATAAAAATTTCAATCAACCTTCTGGAGAAAAAGCAGAACCAGCACAAAAGTTTTCTGGTGGTGGAGAAGTTCTTAAACTGCCAGGATTCTTTGGTGGTGGACTTAATTTTGGTGATATGTTCAAAGGAATGGGGATGGGTGCTATGTTTGGTCCCCTTGGTATGCTTCTTGGTGCTGGGTTGGGTGGATTTGGAAATAAAATTGGTGGAGCAGCAAAAAGTGGATTGGGAAGTCTTGGTGGATTTGTAAGTGGAGAGAAGGGAGTTGATAAAGTTCCTGCTATGCTGAGTGATGGCGAATTTGTGATGTCTCGTGGTGCTGTTCAGAAGTATGGTGTAAGTGCTTTAGAGACAATGAATGCTGCTGGAGGTGGAACAAACAGACCAACAGTAGTTCAAAATGTTGTTAAGGCCGCCGGTGGTGGATATATTGGTTCTAAGTCTGCTTCTAGAAAACCTTCATTCTTTGGTTCAAGATCAAATGTTAATCTGAAAACCAATATTGGTGGTTATCCAATGACTGGTGGATCTGGGAATAAATCTTCAGGACCAAAATCCAATATGAACTTTAAGATGAGTGATAGTCAAGTAAAAAAACAGGGTGTAAATTTGGATGCTTCTCCTCAAGAAGTTTCTGAAATAAAACAAGAATCTGGTAAATCGACTACAAATAATTTTACCAATGTCTTTACTGGAAAAAAATCCAACAACTTGTTCTTGAACAATCAAAGTTTTAAATCTGGTGACACAAATGTAATTAATAATCTAATGCCTCTCATGATGATAGCTGCGAATAATATAATGTATAATTTGAAAAAAGAAGAGATAAAAACAAACAATTCAAACTCTCAGTTTATACCATCAAAAGCAAAAGTAAATGTTCCTGGAACCCCCGTTGCTCCAAAGGTTATTGTTCAACCACCAGTCACAACAACTTCAACATATGGCGGTGGTGGATCTTCAAGTCCTGTAGATCCAATACCTACATTCAGTGCTTCCTTTGTGTCGAAGGATAAGTCAAGAACATCTAAGATTCTGGGTATTTTCTAAGAAATGAAACTACTACCATCAGCACCAAAAATATCATCAACGACTAAAAAAATATCTGCGGATTCAATTCGTTCATCCGATGGTACAAGTGGAAAGGGTATATACATTTCAAAGAAAAAACTTATATCTGTCAGATCAAGAGTAATCAAGATTGAAAAAATTCTTGGCACTCAAAATAAACTCTATGAAAAGCAAAAGAAGAAAGCAGCAGTAGAACAGGAAAAAGAAACAAGAAGTAAAAAAGAAAGTGATCTAGAAAAGAAACCAGAGCAAGAAGATAAAGATTCAAAAAATCTTCTTAAAGGACCAAAGCTTGGATTTTTAGATAGAATCAAAAATTTTATAGGTAAGTTATTGGTTGGATTCATCGCAATAAGATTACTTCCTTATCTTCCAGATCTTATAAGATTACTTCCTAAAGTTGTTAGTGTTGTTGACTGGGTATCTGATTTTGGAATAGGTTTGGTTGATGGGTTTGGTAGTTTTGTCAAAGGTGCTTATGACTTACGCGATAAAACAATTGGATTTATTGATAGTTTTGGTGGAGACTTTGCTGTAAATCTGTTTACAAAGTTTGAAGGTGCTGTAGGAAAAGTAATTGAGGCAGCAATCATTGTTGCTGCTTCTTCTGGTGGAGAAGGTGGATTACTTGATACTGGAATTGATCTGTTAAAAGATAGACTTCTTGGTCAAGGAGCTCAGGCAGCAGCAAGTCAAGCAGGAGGTACAGCAAGTCAAGCAGCTGGAGTTGGGGCAGGTGCTGCTGCAGCTATCATTGGCGGTGTAGGTTTACTTTCTTCTGCTCTAGGTGAAGGTGCTTTCCAACTTAGAGGTAAAGGAAGAGAAATTGAAGGAAGTGCCAAAAAGAATTATGAGCAACATAAAGATAAATGGAAGGTTGACCCCAGAAGAGTTTTATCGTGGGGATTATATCAAGCAGCACGATTTGGAAATACATTGCTCAGCACTGTTGGATTTTTACTTGATGTTGTTGGAGCACCATTTAGATATGCGATTGAGTTGATTCGTTATCCATTTTTGAGTGATGCGGACAAGAAAACCCAAGCAAAAAATCTAGCAAAGTTCGATGCCAGAATTCGTGAAGATATACGAAAGGCATTAAACATGGTTACCTTTGGTGCCGCGTTTAAAGAGAAAGGTTCTTTCGGAAATATGTTTGGTAATGATGCTGCCCAAAAAGAAATGATGGGCAAGATGGCTGGTGGAGGATTAACGAGAGGTGGTGAACAAGTTGGATCTGTAACTAGAAGCATTAAATCACAAAAAACCCCACCCAGAGTATTTGCTCAAAAATCAAAAGAAACAAAAATCCAACCTGGTTCTGATGTTGGTGGTGAAAAAAATATTGTAAAAGTATTTCCAGAATCCAAAGATACTTCCAAAGTAAGTCCATTATCTTATGTTGAAGATGTAAATAAAAAAGTTTCTGTCACACCATTCCTTGGTCCAATTTTTGGTTTGGCATATAAGACTCTCTTAGGAGAAAAACCAGACGCAAATGATTATAAAAATACAGCATCTGGATTGGATAAGTGGGTAAGATACACCTTTAATTTGAAAGGTGCGAAGATGAGACTTGCTGGTGGTGGTGAAGTTGATGTTGATATGTTGATGCAAGGTGAGGATATGACATACTCTCTTACAAAAAATGTAGAGGGTATCCTTTCAAATAATCTTACATTAGCCCTTAATGATTTGAAGAAACAACTTGGATTAAAACAAGATGAAAGTCAGGGTAAGAAAGGTCCAGAAGCAGGTGAAGAAACTACTGGAACCGCAGGACAATTTTCTCCTGAGGGTCTGCAAGGAGACATTTATAAGTATCTACTTTCAAAGGGTTTGGATGACAACAAAGCACTTGGTATCATGGCAAACATTCACCGAGAGAGTGGATTTAGACCTGGTGTTTCTGAATATGGTGGTCCTGGTGTTGGATTATTTCAATACTCTAGTGGTGGAAGAAAATCGGCATTTTTAAAAGCAGTTCCTGACTATGCAACCAATTGGAAAGGGCAAGTTGATTTTGCTTTAAAGGATGATGTTGGACCTCAGTATTTGACAAAATCTTTTGGTTCTCCACAAGAAGCTGCAGATTGGTGGATGAAATATTGGGAAAGACCAGCAGAGTATATTCAGAATGACAAAGGTCCTAAAATACACGCACAATATCTTTCTGGTCTTCAAAAGTATAAAACTGGTCAGGGTTATCAAATACCAACATCAGTTCAACTTGGAGCAGGAAAAGCATCTAATGTTGATCAGTTTAATGCTATTGCTAAAAAATATGGACTCACTTTAACAAGTGATTATCGTCCTGGTGATTCTGGATTTCATGGTAAGAATAGAGCAAGAGACTATTCAAACGACGCTGTTGGTAGAGGAACTCCCCAACAACTAGCATTTGCAAAATACCTGGTTCAAAATTATGGATCATCTTTAACACAATTAATTTACACACCACTTGGATTTGGAATTGCTAATGGTAAGAGAGTTGGATTGGATTATTGGGGAGCAGCAACAAATTCTATACACTACCACCACGTTCACGTTGCTCTTGCTAAAGGTGGAAGAGTACGAAAACCAACTTATGCTCTTATCGGAGAAGAAGGTCCAGAGTTTGTTATTGACGCAGATTCAACAAAAGCTTTAGAGGATAATTTCCCAGGATTCTTAGATGCATTGAATCATGCCAAATATAATGACGCAATAAGTGTTCTTAGAAACTATGCTTCCTACGAAGCAGGTGCCGATCAAACAGTACAACTAACCACAAACGTTATCAACAATATTGTTCAATCACAACCACAGAAACCTGCTGTAATGATTTCTGGTGGTGGATCAATGGATGATTATGGTGAAGCACTGGCAGCTGGACAATAAATATTGTATAACCAAGAAGTATTATGGCAGAGCAAGACCAAAGTTTAACTTCAAAAAAATCAGAGTCTGGTAATATATCAAAGTTTGGAATTGCTTCAAACAAAAGTGGTGAAATTGATATATCCAATGGAATTATGGAACTAAGATATTTTGAAAGTATCTTAGAATCTACTGTTAGATTAGAAGTTTCTTTTGTTGACAGTGGAAACTCTTTAAATGGAAAATCAATTCTCGAAGGACTCCCATTAGTTGGAACTGAGAAAGCACAAATTAAATTTGAAGATAATAATAAAAATAAAATCAGCACAACTCTTTATGTAAATTCCGTCGATCCAATTGTAGAAGATGCCAAAAAGACGGTTGTTCATCTTGGATTAGTTTCAAAAGAACATATTCAAAATCAATTGGTTAGAGTCAATAAAAGATTTGATGGTAAGTTGTCGGATCATATCAGAGAAATTTTAACAAGCTCAACTTTGATTGGTACAGATAAAAACTTAGATATTGAAGAGACTCAGAATAACTATAATTTTTTTGGAAATAACAAGAAACCATTCTATACTTGTACTTGGTTGGCTAAAAAAGGAATTCCAAATACTGCCGCTCCAGGAAAAACTGCTGGTTACTTTTTTTATGAAACAAGTAAAGGATTCAAATTTAAATCAATTGATAAACTGTTAGAACAAAAGCAAAAGAAAAAATTAATCTTTAATGAAACTCCAGACAGTAGAGGAGATAATATTCCAGCAGGATATGATGGAAAGATTTTAAAGATGGAAAGTAATAACAGTTTTAACGTCCAAGATAAATTTGAAAGTGGAACATATTCCACAAGAGTAGTATTATTTGATCCATTTAATTGTGAGTATCAGGTTGTAAAACCAAGAATTCAAGAAACTGAAAGTGAATTGAAGTTAGCGGGAAAAGAATTGCCTGTTCTGAATAAAGAATTTAATCAAGGCAGAGTAGATGATTTTACAAGAACAACTTATATGTTGATTGATAAGGGTTCTCTTCCATCAGGATCGTCGGAAGAACAAATTAATAAATCAGAAGAACCAAATTTTGATCCAAAAAATATTTTGAATCAAGCATCAATGCGTTACAATCAGTTGTTCACAATCAAAAAATCGATTACAATATCTGGAGACTTTAGTCTAAATGCTGGAGATTCTATTTTCATAGACATACCAGAAGCTGGAGAGGATAAGTCCAAACAAAAACCCAACCATGAAATTGGTGGTCTATATATTATATTGAACCTATGCCACTATATTACTCCTGATCGTTGTTTGACTCAACTCGACTTAATCAGAGATTCTTACGGAAGAAAGGTAACGTAAAATGACAGAAAAAAGTATACAACAACACATTAATGATGATAAAGATCTGTTGGAAAATCCAACTTTGTCTCCACAAATGCGTCGTCATGTAGAAGATGAATTAGATCATCTAGAACAATACCAAGTAAATCATCCTGATGATGATCATGATCCAACTTCTCTTGAGTTGTATTGTGATACACATCCAGATGCTTTAGAGTGTAGAGTATACGACGACTGATAACTAATGGAAGGAGGATCGCTTTTCACATCCGGTTTTGCTGGAGCACATTTCAATTGGTGGATCGGACAGATTGCCGATGATTCTACCTGGCGCGATAATACCCCAAGTGGAAAGCATGAATCTGGAAGTCAAGTTCCTGGATGGGGAAGAAGATATAAGGTAAGAATTATTGGTTATCATGATCAGCAAGAGGAGACAATTCCATCTGATCAACTTCCCTGGGCCCAGGTTATGTACCCCATCACTGCTGGTGGTGGACAAGGAAGTTCTTTCCAAACACCAAACCTCCGTCAAGGAATGTTTGTTTTTGGATTCTTCCTTGATGGTAATGATCAACAAGTTCCTGTTATCATGGGAGTCTTGGGCAACAATGCTCAAACATCTCTCAAAACAAAAATTGGTACAACAGAAACAAACTTTGGACCTATAAGTGGATTTTCTGAATCTACAGCAGGAAGTACAGATCCAAATAGAAAAGTTCCAGATTCTGATCTTGTAATTACAAAACCAAAGACACCAGAACAAAAAGCAGATACTGATCCACCTCCACCAGGAGTAAAACTTAATAAGTATGGGTTGAGACCAGATAAGTCTCTTACCAGAGAACAATTAAAAGATGCTCAAAATGCGAGAGCAGAAGCCGAAGCAAGGGGTCTGACTGGTCAGGCGAGAGAAGATTTTGTAATGAAGTCTGTTGCTGATGGCATTGCTGCTAGAAAAGCTGCTGCTGAAAGTCCCAATTCGGGATCTCAACCAGGAGCAACAAAAGAAAATGCAGATGCCGTACATCAACAATCAGCTGCTGATGTAAAGAAACATGATCGTCAAATCAGAAAGATTCCACTTGCTGATCCATACAACTCAGTTACTTCGTCTCTAAAAAATATTCAAATTATTCTAGACAATCTCACTAAAGATATTAACAAAGTTTTAGAGACGGCAAGATCTTATGTCGATGCTGCGTCAAACGTATTAAATGATATTGAAAGTTTAATCAGTGGAGCAGCATGTAAACTTGCCAAGTATATGAAACCAATATATGATAAAGTATTTGAGTACATAACAAAGACAATTAATGAGGCAATGGCTCCAGCAACAAATGTTATGTTTCCAAATCAAAGAAATTTGATGATGGACGTAAAGGAGCAAGTAATCAATATTTTAATTTGTCTTTTTGAAAAATTGATTGGAAAACTCTGTGATCAACTAGCAGGACTTTTGAGAAAAGGTTTGAGTTCTATTCTAGATGCAGTTGACACAAAAACTGTTACACCAGAGGATAAAGTTCCCAAAGTTCCCATTTGCTATGTTGAAACTCTTACTGGAAATCTTTTAGCTGCTAACAAACAAGAAATCACAGATACTGTAGATGATATTATTTCTAGAGTAGGTTCATTCTTAGAGGCAATCACTTCTCAGATAGATGCTGTTCAGAGCGGTCTTTCTGATCTTTCTGGAGCTATCCCATCAATTGATGGCATTACTGGAAACATTAGTTCTGCTCTGAGTTTTAGTAACATTAAATTTAGTGTCTTTGGATGTGATGTCGCTCCAAAGATTTCGGTAAGCGACTTTTACAATTTCCAGTCTGGTTCTGGTTCTCAGGAAGAAGCACAACTTCCAAATGTGAATGAGGTTTCTAAAACAGCATCTAAGAATAATGTTCAATTAACCGAACCTCAAAGAAAACAATTTGCATCTCCACAGAGAGGTGAGTCGGATGTTGATTATAGACAAACTAATAGCGCAGAACAAGTTCGAGATAGTAGAAGTAGAGATATCAATGCAAGAGGTGGATATGATCCTCGCTATGATAGGTAATAAATAGCATTAATTAGAATGAATAAAAATATTTAAAAGTTAGAATGGGAAGTCAGTTATTTGGTCCTTTAAATGACAACTCTGATATTAGAGTTGGTTACATCGATCCCGATAATGGTTTCGTTGATGGACTATCTGTTTGTGAAGCAAACGAATATGCCAGATTGAATCCAGGAACAATTTTTATATTCAAATCTGGAGATAAAATTCTAAAATATCTAAACATCAATGATGTTAATGCTCTAACAACAAATGATGTAGTTAGAACAGTAGATGAATGTGGTGGAGTTAACCAGAAGATACAATGTGGTCCACCAAAGATTGATATTAAAGGTGGTGGAGGAGTAGGAGCAGTTGGAAACCCAATTATCGGCACTGACGGATCAATTCTTGCTGTTGACATAATAAAAACAGGCCATGGTTATAGTTTTCCCCCACAGGTAACAGCAAGAGATGAATGTGACTATGGATCTGGAACTGTTTTAAGAGCAGTTTTAGGAGAACTTATTATCAGTGGAGATGAACTTGTTATTGAATCTGAAGGATCTGTAAGTTACGGATTAAATTTTAGGAATCTTGGTTCTATTCGTGGATACCGTGGAGAGGGAGAAACATATTTCTATCAATACTATGACAGAATAGATGATTATGAGGAGTATTTTGTTTGTGACACTACAGAAATTCCTTATGGTACTCTTTGGGGGCCAAATGGAGAAAACTTGGGTGAATGGACTCCTACTGTTTATATTGGTGGAACTGACCCAATCCTTGGAGAGATTCAACAATTCCAAGAAATTGTTCGCCAATTGGAAGGGGGATTTTTTAATACTAGAAAAATTAAACCATCGAAAATTACCAGTAGTGAACCAAAAACTACTGGCGGTTGGTATCATGTAACGGACGAAACATTTAGAGAACTACAGTACAAAAATGGAGTTCCTAGAGATGCTGATATTGGTTGGGGAGATTTTCAGAATAAGTATGCTATTTCACCAAAACCACCTTCGAACGTAAAGGGTAGTGATTTTGCTGGAATTCTATTTACTTATGAATGGAATCTTGATTTTCCAACAACTGGGGACTATATCTTTAGAGGAACTAAAGATAATTCAGCAAAATTATATATTGATAATGTGTTTATTAGTGACCTGGATCATTTTAAGGGCCCTGCCAAAGAAATTAAAAAATTCTATGAATCTGGAAGACATACTGTAAGACTGGAACTTATTAATGCTGGTGCTATTGTAAGCAATGAAATATTTAATACTATCGATTGGATTGGTAAAGCAGATAGAAAATTGTGGAGAACAAACATATATGATCGAGGAGGATTTTTAAACCAGTATGGAGTTTGTCCGTTTGATACTACCACTCAATTGGAAGATAATCCATATGCTGGTGTCCATGTGATTCGATGGCAGCATATTGATTTCCCTGCTGATGGTGAATACACTATTGAAGTTGAAGTTGATGATGACGTAAAACTTTTCATTGGAAATCGTGAGGGTGGAGGAGCCGTTGAAATTGGTAACGGGTTGACAAGTATAGAAAATGGTGGTGATGAAGTAATTATTGAGAAGAAAGGTTTTAAACCAAACAGCGACAAGGGAACTGGAAAGAGTACATATACTAGATTCTTCAAAAAAGGTAAGTATAGAATTAGAGCAGAACTCACACAAATACCTGGAGGTCGCTTTGGATTTAGTGGACTTAAAGGAACTAATCCAATGGCACTTGCCGTTAGAATTACTTCGAGTAAATCTGTAAGTAATATTATTTCTTCAAAATCTTGGAATGACAACCCAATGGGTGTGGCACTTACTATTGACGCACCTGAACCAACTGTTCCTCAGGAACCACCAGCAGTTCAAGAAGGTAGATGTCCTCCAAACCCAATATGGACTACCAGATCATCTGGATCAAAAGATCAGTGGTATCCAGTAACATTTCCTGTTTGGTCTAAGTTCACCAATAGATATGCGATTTCTCCAGTCAAACCTTTAGCACAACCAAATACTGATAAGGGTGGCATTGTCTTTAGCAACTCATGGACTATTGAAATACCTTTTGATGGATATTATGGTTTGAAATCAACTGTTGACAATGCTGGAAAGATTTCTATCGATGGTGAAGTAATCATGCAGTCAAATTATATTCCAAGATACTTGCGTAATAGTAAGGGAGGAAGTGGACCTCTTGGTATAAGCGGTATTGAGGGTGTTGGTGACGCGGTAATGTATAATTTTAGAGAAAATAACCCTAAAGCTAAAAAATTATTCTTGACAAAAGGAACTCATACGATTGATATTGAAGTTGAGAATGGAGAAACAATCACATACAATACGATCGATCAACAAATTTTCAATACTAAAAATTGGAGTTCTAATCCCCAACCAAAAGTTACTGAAGTTGTACAACAAACTCAAACTCAAACAGAAGAATGGGTAAAAGTAGATGATGCTTTTGTTGCTCCAACTGCTGGTAGAGCTGGATTGAGAATTCCTGATAATGCCTCATTCCATAAATTTAGTGAAGGAACTTATTATAAAGGTAAGAGAATAAGATCTGGTGGAGATTGGAATGACACTAATCCAAATACAAACTATATTGAATGGGATAAAGATACTAGATTAACACTAGGTTCTTATCATCCTGGAGTTGGTCAAAGATTTGGTATTTCTGTATGGAAGAAAAAAGTTGTTACTAGTCAACAAACTACCACCACTCAAATTGCTAGTGCGGTATCAACTAATGTTACAAAAAATGGAGTGACTTATAATGGACCAGAATTATTTGCTTATAAAGATAAGAGATGGGGAGAATTCTTGAATAAGAATGGTGTTTCTCCATATCTTCCTCCTTTAGATTCTGATAATAGCAACATTATTGGACCTAAAAATTATGTGTGGACTAATGTTGATTTTCCTTTTGATGGTCAGTATACTATTAAATTCCAAGGTGATGACACTGGAACACTCTTTATAAATGATCAATCTGTTGCCACGATTAGAAATTCTGGTGGCACTCCTAGCCCTACATTTGTAAATCTCTCTCGTGGAAAATATACAGTTAGAGTTGAATTGAATAATATAAAAGGAGTGAATGATATTTTCCTTGAGAATCCTGCTGGATTTGCTCTTGAGATCACTAAAAAGGTGGATGTTCCTGGACCATCTAAACCATGGTCAGAAAACCCAGTTGGCATTTCTGCAGCTCTGATCGCACCACCTTGCCCTAGAAGGATTGATGGTAGGGGTATTGTTACTGATGTAATCGTTGAAGAACCTGGAAATGGATATCTTGGTCCTATTGATGGTCCACAAGGTTATCCTGTTCTTCTAAAATTAAAGGAAGTACTTGTAAAAGATCCTGGAATCAATTATAATTGTGGTGTAGATCAGATTCAAATCACACCAGACCTAGGATGCGATTTAAGTTATAGTTGCGATGCATTTGGTAGAATTACTGAAGTAAAAGTGAATGGTGGGTGTTCTGGATTTACAGAGTATCCAACTATACGTATAATATCCGATACTGGTGTAAACTTCGAAGCAGTTCCACTATTTGAAGTCATTAGAGATCCTCTAGATGCTGATGTTGATCCAGATCAATTAATTCAAGTTACTGATCTCGTTGGCCTCAAACAAACTGGATATGTTGATGGTCGTGCTTACTATGGTGCCGTCTTCTATAAGGAAGGTGTTCGCTATGCTGGATACTTTGAAACCGCAGGTCAACTCATTCAAGTTTACGATACTCTTCAAGAGAGTATCACTGCTCAGGTTACCACAACTCCATCCGCAATTCAGAGACAGGGCACTGACACTAAGAGTAATAATCCTAGACTAAATCTTCCTGGAACTCCAGATAATCTCATCTAGATAGTACTACCATAATCATAAAAAATGGCAACACCACAAAATAGACAAAATACAAAAGCAGGAGAAAATCAAGGTACAGCAAAGAAGAATTATGATACCATTCGTTATGGAAATAAGGATGGTGAGATTCGTATGGGTCAAATCTCCAAACAAGGAGATGTAGTATCCGATGTTCTTTTACAGGGATCTGAAGGAACTCATGTTTTTGTTTTGGATAAGAATGGCCCAAGAAAAGGTTGGACAACATCAATTTCTCCTGGTAATTTTCAACTTGATTGTGGTAGAGATAATGAGAAAGAACAAGATTCATGTATGATATATGCCGAGAATGGCAATATTGTAATTAATGCTGGAAATGGTAATCTAAGATTTATTGCGAATAATGTTGAATTTGATGTTAAGGGAGACGATGGTTCTGAAGGTAACTTCACAGTTAATGCCTCAGAAAGCATCATTCTTGAAGCAAAGAAAATTCAAGCAACGGGAAAAAGTTTAATAAACTTATCATCTCCAAATAAAATACATATATGTGCCAATGAGGCACTAAAAATATATGGGGGAATTATTCGTGGAGTCACTGATGCCGTGTGTAATAAAGACTCCAAACTTGGTGGAAAAAATTTCTGGAAAAAACAACAATCATCATAGGAGTTAGTAAATGGCATTTGTATTTGACGATATGGCATCAGGAGGCCAACTTTGTGTTGGGGTAGGAATGCCTATCGCACTTGGTCTTGGGGATGCGAAGATCCGGGGTTCTTCTTATATTGAAGGTCCAGCAATAATTGGACAAGCATCTCTTTTTCCATATCCATACGCAACCTTAATGGTTGCTCCAAATCAAAATAGCGATTCTCCCTCACCAATTGTTCCTGGAGCACTCTGCTATGGAGTAAACAATCCATATTCGTTGTCAGTCTCTGGTCCATCGGCAATGATGGGTAATGTTGATGTTCAGGGCAATGTTACTGCTGCTATTAATGTTCAAGCACAAGGAGATGTGATTGGAAATTGTGGAAGACATCGCCTTTCATTGAAAAAAGATCTTCCTTTTGATATGCCCCACCCAAATAAAGCAGGGTGGAGACTTCGCCACGTTTGTATTGAAGGTCCAGAGATCGCAGTCTATTGCCGAGGCAAAGTTCCTGAAAATGGGATTATTGATCTTCCTAGTTTCTGGGATGGTCTTGTTAATCCAGAGGACATGTCTATCAGCCTAACTCCCATTGGCAGTTGGCAAGAATTATTTGTCAAAGAAGTCAAATGGGGTAAGCAAGTTATTGTAAGAAATAATGCTGGTGGTGCAATTAATGCTGATTATTATATTGTGGCACGTAGACTTGATGATGATCTTATTGTAGAATATGAAGGAGAATCTCATGAAGACTATCCTGGTGGTAATGAAGGTTATTCATTTAACTTTGAACATAACTATGTTGAAGGATTGATTAGAGATATGGTCAATAAAAAAGTAGAACAAATTGAGGAGGAGAAAAACTAATGGCAGGACAATTTGAACCAGGATCACGTCCAGCTGGACCTGATTGTACTGATCGTGCGGCATATGGAGTAGGATCTTCACTAGACCAATACATCACCAAACAATATCTTTTAGCTGAGGAAGACTATCCAGCTGACGCATGTCCTAATCGATATTACTCAAGAGCAAAGATTGATAACTGGGAGGTTACAACCGCACAAACTGGTGCTGGGAGCATCACTATGGGAGGTGAGATAGCATCAAATGGTGGCGGACATGTTCTTTCCAATAAAAAGAACCTCCCCTTTGATATGCCTCATCCAAACAAAGCAGGATGGCGTTTAAGACACGTTTGTATTGAAGGACCAGAGATTGCCGTATATTTTAGAGGAAGAGTAAGAGGGACGGAGATTCCTTTTCCTTCTTATTGGAAAGGTCTTGTCGATACTCAATCAATTACCTGTAACCTGACTCCAATTGGAGCCCACCAAGATGTTATTATCAAAAGATGGGATGAAGATAGGATCTATCTTCAATCAAAAGGTGGAATGCCAATTGATTGTTTCTATCATGTTACAGGTCAACGTCTTGATGATGATCTGATTGTAGAATATAAAGGAACATCACATGAGGACTATCCTGGTGGTAATGAAGGTTACTCATTTAACTTTGAGCATAACTATGTCAAAAACCTGATCCAAGAAACAGTCCGTGAGCACCTTGACAAGGGAACCTGACCGTCCTATAATAAGCAGGTAATCAAACGAACCTCATGCAAGACGAATTCCTGACCCGTTGCGTGGTTGATCCGATCAAACGATCTGTTTATCTTTATTCTAATGAAGGTGACGAAAAAACCGTGACATGTGATACTGTGGAAGAATTTATGAACGTACTTGAGTTCGTTCGTGCTACAGTGGATGAAAAAACTCTCTCATACGCAAATCCACTTTAGCTTTCATTTTTGGTCGAAAAAATCCCCGGCAAATTTTTACGCACGATACTTTTTTCAAAATGAATCCTTATCGCATTAATCACAAAGCACTGAAAGAAGAACCAGTGAAAACCACACCAGATAATGTGAGGGAAGCAAATGAAAACTTGTTTCGTGCTAAATGGAATCTTCCTCAAGCAGCAAAGCACTGCGGAATGTCACAAAAGGAAATGAAGTTGACATTCTGGGAGTATCTTAAGTATAATCCTAGTACTTACAAAGCGTAAGTTTTTGTGGGGCGGTGATGAAATCGGTAAACATTGCGGTCTTAAAAACCGTTGGCGGCAAGCCTTGCGGGTTCAAGTCCCGCTCGCCCTATTTAAATGGTAAACTTTATAAATAAACATAGAGTTTACCACTTAAATGAACACACGATATACTTATACTGAAGATGAACTTCGTGAGGCGGTAAAAACTTCTGGTAGTATTAGACAAGTTTTACAAAAACTGAATATAATACCAGCAGGTGGAAATTATCAAACAACTCACAGAAGAATATCCAAGTTAGGTATTGATACTTCTCATTTTCATGGACAAGCATGGAATAAAGATAAAAAAATAGGTCCAAAAAGACCTATTGAAGAATATCTAAAAGAGAATACTGTTGTTCAATCTTTTAGACTTCGTAATAGACTTATTGCTGAAGGTATAAAAGAACATAAATGCGAAGAATGTGGTATAGTAGAATGGAGGGGTAATCCTACTCCTATTGAATTAGACCACATAAACGGAAATCACCACGATAATCGTTTAAAAAATCTTCGTCTTCTTTGCCCCAACTGTCACGCACAAACCGAGACATATAGAGGCAAAAACAAGAGAAATTAACACTCTCTAAATACTCAAAAGTAATAGGAACATTCCTATGAAGTACAGAATTGATGCCGCATATGTCTGGTACAATCGCGGAACACAAATTGTTTTAATGTACTTTATAAATCAAGTTCCTTTTACTTTTGATGAACTCCCTGATGAATCTTTATTTGACTTGGAGTTAATTAAATTGGCAGACAACGAAAAACGTTTTGAACCAGAAGACTTATATCAGTCTTCTTACTATTTGATGTTAGAAGAATGTCATCCTTTGATGTTTGAACTGGAATTAGAAAATCCAGAAATGTTACCAACGGATTAATGCCTCTGTAGCTCAGTTGGATAGAGCAGGGCTTTTGTAAAGCTCAGGTCGCAAGTTCAAGTCTTGTCAGGGGCTCTTGTACAAAGAAAAAAATATGAACATAAAACTCTGGTACTGTGAAGGAATGAAACAATGGCGTTGGACGCTTACTGATAGTAGTCGTCCAATAGTTCGTCAAGAATCTGGGCAACGACCATTCTTACGTGATGCCATGAATGACGTTGCTAATACTGTAGAATACATGTTAGAATGCAAACAAAATGAGTAAAAATACTTAGATGAAATCGGATTTTTATATAGATAGGGTAGGTAAGGAAGACATCAAAGAACTTCTGTATACCTATCATTATCTTAAAGACGAATCCAAAGATTTTAAATCTGGGTATAACTATGGACTTTTCAGGCATACTGAGTGGGAATGTCCTCTTAGAATTGGGAAGTGTCTTGCTGCTTGCGTTTTTACTGGTCTCCCTGTTCCAGAAATAGCAGTAGGAGCATTTGGTCTCCAAAGAGATGAACAAGAGGGTTTATTTGAACTCTCTCGTTTATGTGTAGACCCAGAAGTTCAGAAAGAAGAATATAATATTACTTCATGGTTTGTGAGTAAATGTATCAAGAGGTTTAGAAAAGATGCCGCAGTTCGTGCTATTCTTAGTTATGCTGATGCTGATCACCACGTTGGAACTATATACAGAGCTTGTAATTTTACTTACTACGGTCTAACAGATCCTAAAAAAGATTTTTATTACGCAGATGGAACCAAACATTCTAGGGGTAGCGTTAGCGGCATTGACGGTGAGTGGCGTAATCGCTCTCGTAAACATCGGTATCTTATGGTATTTCAAAAAGACCTCAAAGAAAAGTTGACATGGAAAGAGGAGAAGTGGTAGAATAAACAAGTCCGTGTGAAGGAACGCTAATTAGTGCTCGCAAAACCTCCTTCGGGAGGTTTTGTCGTATGATAAATAAATTATAATAGAACTCAAGTGCGAATAAGATGCCTCTCAGTCGCTTAGATAATTTCCTGAAGAACGTTCGTGGTAATATTCTTTATGTAAATCCGAATGATCTAGACGCAACGGATAGTATTGAAAACCAGGGTAATTCTTTAGCAAGACCTTTCAAAACAATTCAAAGAGCTCTGATTGAAGCAGCAAGATTTTCATATCAGGCAGGTCTGAATAATGATAGATTCGGTCAGACTACCATTCTGGTATATCCTGGCGATCACATCATTGACAACCGTCCTGGATGGATTCCTGATGGTACAAATAATTTCAGACTGAGAAACGGCAGCACTTCGGATAATCTTCCCCCATTTGACTTAACCACCAATTTTGATCTGACTACGGCATCTAATGAGCTCTATAAGCTTAATAGTATACATGGTGGTGTAATCATCCCAAGAGGAACTTCTTTGGTTGGTCTGGATCTTCGTAAAACTAAGATTAGACCAAAGTATGTTCCAGATCCAACGAATAATAATATTGAAAGAACTGCTATCTTTAGAGTAACTGGTGCTTGTTACTTCTGGCAATTCTCTCTGTTTGATGCTGATCCTAGTGGAAGATGTTATACAAATTATACTGATAATCTTGTTGTTCCAAATTTCTCCCACCATAAACTTTCTTGCTTTGAATATGCTGATGGTGTAAATCCAGTTATTATCAATGACGAATTCCAGCAGTATACATCAACCAGAACTGATCTGGATATGTATTATGAAAAAGTTGGTAGAGTCTATGGTCAGGCATCTGGTAGAGCAATCGAACCAGATTATCCAGATTCAGCACTTGATATTGAACCAAAGATTGATGAGTATCGTATTGTAGGACCAACCTCTGGTAATGCTGGTATTACAACGATTACAGCATCTGGAACAACTGTTACAGTTACTCTTACCGATGCTCTTTCTGGACTTGAAGTAAATACTCCAATCGTTGTCGATGGCATTACTGCTGCTGGTTATGATGGTAAGTTTGTTGTTAGTGAAGTCGTAAGCAGCACCGTATTTAAATACCAAGTTCAAAATACACCAGCTAACACGGCACCATCTTCTGCTGGAGCTACGGTTACTCTTAGCACAGATAGCGTAACCTCAGCATCTCCATACATCTTTAACGTATCACTACGTTCTGTATTTGGTATGTGTGGTCTCCTTGCTGATGGAAACTCGGCAGATGGATTCAAGTCCATGGTTGTCGCACAATTTACTGGTATTGGTCTTCAAAAAGACGACAATGCTTTTGTCCTTTATAATACAGCAACAGGAGAATGGGAAGACGCAGATGATGGAAAAGAGAATCTGAGTACAAACTCAAGAGCAGTTTTCAAACCATCATATAGAAACTTCCATATTAAGGCAACAAATAATGCCTTCATTCAGAACGTTTCTATTTTCGCAATTGGATATGCTGAGCACTTTGTTTGTGAGTCTGGTGGTGACATGTCAGTTACCAACTCAAACTCTAACTTTGGTTCTAAAGCACTTATCGCAGATGGATTTAGAACTGCGGCATTTGATCAGGATAATACTGGTTACATCACTCACATTATTCCACCACAAGAAGTCAGCAATGTAGAAACTCCAATTGAATTTAATTCGATTGATGTAGCTGCTGTTGTTGGTGTTGGAACTACAAATGAAAGATTGTATCTCTATGGAGAAACAAATGCTTCTGTTCCACCAGAGAACGTTATTGAAGGATATCGCGTTGGTGCTAGAACAAATGATACTCTGAGAGTTCTGATTTCTCAATCTGGTATTACGACTGAGTACTCATCTAGAATTGTAATGCCAAACTCTCAATCCAGTAGAGAGAAAAGATTTAGTGTTGGTAGAGTAGGAACAGCAAATAGTATCTCTGATAACACATTTACATTTACTGAAAACCATACCTTCATTAATGGCGAATCTGTTCGTGTCTTTTCTGATAGTGCACAAGTACCAGATGGTCTTGAACCAAATAATGTTTACTATGCCATTGTTGACGCAACCCTTTCCGATAATCAATTAAAAATTGCTGCTACAGAAAGTGATGCTCTCACCTTTGACGCATCAACAAATCCAACTAATTTGGAATTCAACGCCGAGGGTGGCAAACTTTCTGTTGTAAGTAGAGTTTCTGATAAAAATTCAGGAGATATTGGACACCCAATTCAATATGATACGAGTGCGAAAAAGTGGTATGTTAAGGTATCCACTGCTTCAACCGACAACCAAATTCACACAGTAATCAATAATTTAACTACGGTTGGTCTTGGTTCTGCTACGTCAAGAACGTTTATTAACAGACTCAAGGATAATAGAGCACTGAATGATAGACTTTATCGTTACAGATATGTCATTCCAGCAAGTTCTACAAGCGTAGCAAGGCCTCCAAGCGAAGGATTTATTCTTCAAGAATCAAACACAACAATTGGTATTACAACTGCTGAAGTTCAGACTTATTTTGGAAGTGGTTCAATTGGATTACAACAACAAAGAAACTTCAGATTAATTTCAGACGTAAGTTGGGATAGCGCAACAAATTCTGCTACAATTTACACGGAAGTTCCTCACAGTTTAAGAGTAGGAAACGAAGTTCAAATTCAAAATGTTAAGAGTTCTGAAAATACAAGTGCCACTACTAACTTAGCATACAACAGAACTTTAACGGTTACTGGAATTAGCAGTGCTAAAGCATTCGTAGTTGGTATTAATACTAACCCTGGAACTTTCCAAAATGATACAACCACTAGAAATTTAGCACTTCCATACTTTAAACGTAAAAAGTATAATGAAATAACAACAATCTATAGAACATCAGAAGCTCAGAAATACATTCAGAATGATCAAGATGGAATTTATTACATTACCGTCCTTAATAATTCTGTAAGTCCATCTGCTGATCCATTTACCTCTGAGAAATATAGTCAACCAGTACAACAACTTTATCCACAACTTGACAGGGACAATCCAGTTTCTGATCCAGTCGCATCAAAATCATTTGCGTCTTCCGATGTTATTGGTGAAGTTGTATTAGATGATCCAAAAAATAGCATAACCAAAGAATCAAAAGAAAAATTAGTAAGAGATTTTGGTATTGGCATTGGTATTACTGATGTTGTTACTGGAACTGCTGGAACATCCCCAATTATCTGGACAACTCACGATCATGGCCTAAACAGAGTTACAAAACTCAGTCTTGTTCAAGGTGGTTCTGGTTACGGAAATAATTCTGGTTCTTCTGAAGAACACTATAACGCAAGATTGGTCGGAACAGCAGGTTCAACAACAGGCGATTATGCTACTGTAAAGGTATTCATTAATTCTTCTGGTGAAATTACTGACCTCCGTATTATGGACGGTGGTAGTGCTTATGGTGTTGGTAACACGATGCATGTTGTTGGCATCCCAACCTTTGCTACATTTGAAGAAGCAGTTGTTCAAGTTGATTCAATCTATAATAACGTCGGAGATGTAATTCGTATTTCTGGTGTTTCATCGGAAAGTCAATTACCAATTAACCAACTTTATAGAATTACATCTGTAAATGTTGGAGCATCTAAGACATTTGATGTTGCTCCTGTTACAGCAATTACTGGGGTAACAACAACTGGTATTGGTACACTTGGAGCATCCCCATCAACACTTACGAATGCCTACTTAGAAATTACAGGTAAGGCCCTGAGTGTAAGTTCATTTGTTTATGAAAACACTAGTGGAATTGCTTCTGTAACTACAAATCTTCAGCATGGACTTCTGGTTGATAGAAAAGTAAGAGTCGTAGGTGCTGGACAAGATCTCTATAATGGAGAGTTTGTTATCACTAAGGCAGATACATTAACAACTCTCGAACTGAATGTTGGTATTTCTACGAATGCCCCAACAGCAACTGGAACCATCTATTTGTATCCAACTGGCAATACTTCTAATGCTGGAGAGATTACTATCGATAGAGAAAATTTAAGCGGTAGAATGATTTCACAGTATGCTGGAATTACCACAACATTATCTGCAATTGTTGCTGATGAGGTAACTCCTACCATTTCCATCACAGGAATGCCAAATTATAACATTAATATTGGCGACTATCTTGAGATTGGTGAAGAAATCGTAAGAGTTAGTTCTACAGTCGATCCTTCTGATAGTTCAGTTACAGTTATTCGTGGTGTTCTTGGAACTAAGGCATCCACACATGAACTGAACTCTGTTGTAAGAAAAGTAAAACCAATTCCAGTTGAACTTAGAAGACACTCTATTATTCGTGCTTCTGCTCATACATTCGAGTATGTTGGATTTGGTCCTGGTAATTATTCAACAGCACTTCCAGATCGTCAAGATAGACAAATTTCAGAAACAGAAGAACTCCTGTCACAATCTACAAAGAGAGGTGGTGGAATCAACTTCTATACTGGCATGAATGATAGAGGTATTTCTTATTCTGGTAATAAGAAACTCAGCTCTGTTACTGGTGAGGAAGAAGTTTTTGACACTCCAGTACAAACAATTACTGGTGAAGATGTTGGCCAAGTTGCTGGATTTAACCTCATTCAAGGTTTGGAAGCAAATATCACTCGTGCCATTAAAGTTGAGGGTGGATCAAACAAGAAAGCAGTTTCTGAATTTGATGGTCCTGTTATACTTAATAGCAAGGTCACTTCAACTTCTACAAAAGGATTTGAAGCTAACAATTTGTTCCTCCAAGGAAATGCTATAGTATCCAGAAATATTACTGTAGGAATTGCTACTCCAACTCTTGCTGGCAACCCAGGTGATATTGTATTCAATGCTAATCCAACATCTGGCGGTTATGCTGGTTGGCAATTTACAACTAACTATGAGTGGCAGAGATTTGGTGGTGTAAGCGTTTCCACATCAGAATTCTCTCCAATCTTCAACAAGGTTGGTATCGCAACCACAAACCCAGGAGAAAGCACACTCCGCATTGGTGCTGGTTCATCCCTCTTTGCTGTTGATGGTGATGGTGTTGGTATTGGAACCACGGCAAATGGGTATAATCTCCACGTTATTGGTAATACAAATATCGTTGGAACTGTTACGGCAACGACATTTTCTGGAGATGGATCACTCTTGACAAACGTGAGTGTTCCTTCTTCTGGTTGGGCTGCGACAACAGGTGGATACTACAATACTAACTTAGACTTCATTGGTATTGGAACAGCACTTCCAGGATACAATCTCGAACTTGGACATTCTGATGGAAATGGTTCTGACTTGTATGTAAATGGTTATTCATACTTTGCTGGTTTGACAACAGTCACTAACATTAATGTTTCTGGTATTCTGAGTGCTTCAAACGCAACTTTGACTAATGCTAATGTTTCTGCTGGAATTGTAACTGCTACTGGACTGAGTGTTGGTGTTGGATCAACAGCAATCTTTGTTACAAATAATCTGGTTGGCATTGGAACCACGGCTCCAAGAGTTAAGTTTGATATTGAAGGCGCGGCGAGATTTAAGACTTATTCTGAGCACGTCGAAGCACTCACTATTTCTTCCAATGTTGTAACGGTTGACCTTTCTAAGGCACAATCATTTACTCTGAGTGCTACATCTGATATTAATTCATTCACTCTGACCAATGTTCCTTCTGGTTCAACAGCATTTACGATCAAAATTGTTCAAGATTCTACAGGAAGTCGTGCTGTTGGTATAGATACATTTAAGACCTCTGGTGGTAGTGCTATACCTGTATATTGGCCTGGTGGTGGTGTTGTACCAATTGTAACTCAAACTGCAAGTAGGGCTGACATCTATTCATTCAAGACATTTGATGGAGGATCATCACTTTACGGTGTAGTTGGAGGACAAAACTTCGCATGATAGAACAACAGCAGTATCGTTACATACCGACTGAACTTGAATTAAACGGCCCAATATTATCTTTTACTTCTCAACCAACTGGATTAAGTACAGATCATAGTGGGATTGCTACTTTTACGGGAATAGCAACAGCAACTTTTCCAACACAAGTTCCAGCAAATCCCGCACTTAATTCTGGGTCTATTTCTTATCGATGGTATGAAGTTGGCATTGGAGCACTTTCTAATGGAACTAATGTAACTGGTGCTGCTACTACAACATTAACTCTCAGCAATTTAGTAAGTCCAACTGATAATGGTCGTCAGTTTTATCTTGCTTTAGATTATGTACCATCTGGTGATACTCCAAATGCTAACAATGAGCCATTAAATTCGGATACTGTTTCTTTAGAAGTTCTACCATATATTTCCATTAATACTCAACCAACAAGTGTTCAGGTTGGAACAAATGCGGATGCTTTGTTTACTGTAGATGCTTCTCTTTCGGACACTTCATATGGTAATTTAAGGTATCAATGGCAACTTGATCAAGTAAATTTATCAGATAGCAGCACTGTCTCAGGATCTCAAACACCAACACTTACTATATCAAGAAGCACTGTTGGTGTTAGCAGTATCAGAGTTGTAATTTCAAATAATTTTGCTGATAGTGTAACCTCAAATGAAGTTTCTCTGACTGCTGTAACACCAAGACGCATTATAAAATTTGAATCTTATGGAACAACATCTACAGCAACTCTTTTAGAAACTGATATTGAAACAGAATTTACTATTTCATCATCCAACTTAAATTCTGATGAGATATGTTTGTATGCTTCAGAAAAAGATGTTGATATTGAAATGGATTTATGTGCTGGAAGTGGAAGTAGTTCTGGATCATTTTCTGGGGGAGAAGGTGGATATTCCAGAATAAGATTCACAATGAAAAAAGAAGAAGAATATATCCTAAGGGGAATTAAATCAAATACTGGTTTATTCCTCTATAGAAAAGGATCACTCATTGCTGCTGTTGGCCAAGGCGGAAGCGCAGGAAGCTCTGGTAGTGGTGGAAAAGGTGGTGGAGTGAATCTTGCTGGAAGTGGTGGTAGTGGCAGTAATGCTGGTGCTGGAGGAGCAAGAATATCAATCGGAGGACTGGGAGAAAATGGAACTTATGGTAGTGCTTCAGGATTGGCATTAACGTCGATATATCCAGAAGATCAAAAGGCAACAGGAACTAATGGTGGTCAGACAATCAAATGTTCCAAGGGAGTTTATTGGAGAAATCAAGGAAAATCTCCTTGCGAAAATCTTGGAGATATAAAATTTAGATTATCTGATGGTACAGAGGTTACAAATAGTGGAATTATTAGTAGAGGATTTAAATCTGGTTATGTAATAAACAGAACTGCTGGGGCTAATAATAGTGGTGCTGGAGTTGGTGGAGATGGAGCTACTGGAGGAGCAGGTGGGGGTGTAGGACAAGGCGGTGGTGGCGGTGGATCAGGATATTCTGATGGATCTGTAACTATTGTTAGCACTCAATTAGGTGGATGTACTGGAAACGCAAGAGTTGTTATTAGAGAACCAAGTCTTGATCAGGTTAAATTTACAGTTTCTAGAAGTGCTGGTGATAGTAATACCGTAACATTCACCAAACAGAGTGGTGATGGCCCAGGAACAATTACGTTTGGTCCAGATTCTGCCACAATAATCGTACAAATGTCAGTTGGTGCGGTTTATACGAGAACAAGTTCCACTAATAGTGGTCCTGGTAGTTTAGGTTTCCGATTGAGTGGTAATACTCTTGGATTAGATGATAGACAAGGTGCTGGAGCAGACAATGATTACAATGACCTTACCATAACTCCCGATAGAGGAACGTTTACTAGCGATAGTAGGTATGCATTATAAATAACTAAAAATGTATGCGGGGGAGAGTGAACCCACATGGCCACAAATAAAAACTTTGTAGTAAAGAACGGTCTTGAGGTAAACACCCAACTTTTATTTGCCGACGCAACAAACAATAAGGTTGGTATTGCGAGCACCCAACCAAATGTAGAATTAGATGTTCGCGGTGGTTTTGCTGCTACAAATAGTAATGTATCTGGCGTCAGCACAATTGGTCAGGCACTGAGAGTAGGTTCTGGAATTGCTGGAACAGTATTTACTGTTCTTGACGCAGGAAATGCCGTTGGTGTTGGTACATCACAACCAATATATCTCTTAGATGTTAGATCACCTGGAACAGGAACAACAGCACTTTATGTTCAGGGTGATGTAAGAATTACTGGAGATATTAATCTTGATGATATCACTGTAGACTACGCAGAAATTACTCATGCGGTCGTTTCGGCAGCATCCACATTTAATGGTAACTTAGATATCAATGCTGATGTTGATGTAAATCGTAGCGTTTCCATTACTGGTGGTGCTACAGTTACAGGATTATCAACCTTCTCTAGCAATGTTGATGTAAATGCTGACGTTGATATTAATAGAAGTCTTTCTGTTACTGGTGGTACTACAGTCACAGGACTCTCAACATTCTCCAGTAATGTTGATGTAAATGCTGACGTTGATATTGATAGAAGTCTTTCTGTTACTGGTGGTTCAACGATCTCTGGTTTATCTACATTCTCTAGCAATGTCGATGTAAATGCTGACGTTGATATTAATCGCAGTCTCTCAATTAATGCTGGACTTGCTGTAACTGGAATCTCAACCTTCTCTAGCAATGTTGACATCAATGCTGATGTAGATGTTGACAGAAGTTTGGCAGTAACTGGTGGAGTTGCCATTACTGGATTATCAACTTTCTCTAGCAATCTTGATGTAAATGCTGATGTTGATGTAAGTAACAGTGTATCGATTACTGGTGGACTTGGTGTCACTGGTATTGGTACGATTGGAACGGTTAAAATTTCTGCTGATGGAACTGGTGGAATCATCACAGCAACAACAGGAATTGTTACTTACTATGGTGATGGACAATTCCTTCAGAATATTGTAAGTGGTGTTGGTATCGCATCAACAAACCCATCAACTGGGTATTCTGAGATTGTTGGTCTGGGAGCAACAATTCTCACATTTGCCGGCCCTGGAGTATCAACTGCTTACCCAATCACTGTCAATTCAGCATCAGGTATCGCAACTATTCACTTAGAAGGTGGTGGATCTGGTGGCGGATATCAGACAAATATTATCAAAGACACCACTACTGTAGGTACTGGTGGGACTGATACATTTACAACATCTGCTGAATATGCGAGTGGATATGTTGATGTTTATGTCAACGGTTCAAAATTAAACTCTGCTGACTTTACGGAAACTGATAGTTCTACCATTACATTGGTATCGGCAGCTACAGAGGGTGATATTGTTGAACTCGTAAATTATGCTGTAATTGCGATCACGGGTGACTTTGAAACACAAATCTATAAAGATGTTTTTACAGTCACAACGGCATCACAATCGGTATTTGACTTATCACAAACCTATACTTCTGGATATATTGATGTTTATCTGAATGGTGTTAAGTTAACATCTTCAGACTACACAGAGACTGATACTGACACCATTACATTAACAACTGCTGCCACTTATGGTGATGTAGTTGAAATTGTAAACTATTTCAGAAGAGCAATTTCTGAATATCTTCCACACTGGAATGTAAACGAAACTCCAGGTGTCAGTGGTATTCACACATTTACTACTGTTGGTATTGGTACTTCCATTCCAACCGCATTTGTTGACATTTATGGTGGATTGGTTGTTAGATCAGGTGTTACAACTGTAGCAAATGGTCTTCGTATTACTGATGGTGGTATTAATGTTACCAGCGGTATTACGACTCTTGGCGGTTCACTTGATGTAAATGGCACGGATCATGATATTAATGGTGCTATTGCTCTTGATCATGTAACGGTTTCTGGAATTGTTACCGCAACTACATCAGTAAACGTTGGTACTTCTGCTACGGTAGATGTTAATGGAGCTCGTATTGTTGGAATCGTTACTGCTTCTGGATTTGTTGATGATGGAACAGATCTCCTTACTGAGATCAACACAAAAGCATCGACTGGTAAGGCAATTGCTATGGCAATGGTCTTTGGTTGAACTAAATCTTATAAATAAACTTACGGAGATTAAAACGAAATGGCTGCACCAAATATAGTAAGTGTAACTACAATTACGGGAGTTACGACATACATTGCTGGTATTAATACCGAAGGAGCTGGTAGTGGTGGATCAGTAATTGTTTCTAATGCTGCTGCGAGTGGTAAAGTATATAAGATTAATTCCCTGATGGCCGCAGGAATCGGTGCTACAACTGGTGTTACGGTAAAGATATTCAATCAAGCAGCAGGAGCAGGAACATCTGTTGCGATTGGTGTTACTCTTGCGGTTCCAACATATTCAACCTTGGCAGTCATCAGCAAAGACAACACAATATATTTACAGGAAAATGAATCAATTTGTGCTTTTAGACAAACTGGTACATCAGGAACTATAGACATCGTTTGTTCTTACGAAGATATTAGTTGATAGGAGAAAATAATGAGTTATCTAGGAAGAAGAATTGGTAAATCGCAAGATACTGCCACAGACAATGGAAGCAATCCTCGTGATGGTGGCGGAATATTAGATATATTTGCTCATGGATACTTTGCGAGACAAGGAAACATTTATAATGATACTGGAGCAGCACCTTCGGGGATACAAGCAACAGGTGGGGTAATTGATGAGTATGAAAGTGGTGGAAATTACTATAGAACCCATGTTTTTACATCGACACAAGATTTTCAAGTAACAAAAATTTCAGATGCTGCTGGTGTTCCCAACTCTGTTGATTTTCTTGTAGTTGCTGGTGGTGGATCTGGAG
>Ga0129333_10000762_pt1 | contig 28049 bp, 24 predicted proteins | sample CPB6_08_DNA_FD_94474 | JGI IMG/M metagenome (GOLD analysis project Ga0129333, IMG submission 94474) | Freshwater to marine salinity gradient microbial communities from Chesapeake Bay, USA - CPBay_Sum_0.6_0.8_DNA | ecosystem: Environmental > Aquatic > Marine > Coastal | place: USA: Chesapeake... | reverse complement strand
GCCGCGACTTTCGGGCCGCGGCGTTTCGCTCGGAATCCCCGGTATAACAGTCGATGGAATGGATCCTGTCGCCGTTCGGGTGGCCGTCCAGTACGCTCGAAAATTGATGGAAAGCAATCAGGGACCGGTACTGATTGAAGCAGAGACTTATCGCTATTTTCATCAGTCAGGCCCACTTGCTGGAAGTGCCTTCGGTTATCGTGAAAAGACTGAGGAGGACAACTGGCGCCAACGGGATCCGCTTGAGAGGACATGGGGTCAGATGGTTGCTCTCGGCTATGTAAAAGAATCAGACAGGGGCAAGTACGATCAGAGAGTTCAGAAGTTCATTCAGTCAGTGAACGCAAAGCTAACGGAGACTGACTCAGCCGGGAAAATACGCTTAATACCAACGTTATGGCCTGATCCAGCTACAGTAGAGGTAGGAATACGTGGTAATTCCACCGATATTGTTTCGTCTGAGACATCAGAAACTCCTCAGCCGACGGAAAATGAAATGGAATCGATAAAATTTATCGATGCGATCTCTTTGGCTGCGCGGGCAGCGATGGGTCGCGACCATCGCATCATCATTCTTGGTGAGGATGTTCACAGGCTGAAAGGCGGAACTGCGGGGGCAACAAAGGGAGTTGCTGATCTCTTCCCCGAGCGGCTATTCGGCACCCCCATCTGTGAGAACGGCTTTTGTGGCATGGCCATCGGAGCTGCCTTAAACGGACTTCGGCCGGTCGTTGAGATTATGTATCCGGATTTTGTTCTGGGTGCGGCTGATCAGCTATTCAATCAAGCAGGAAAGGTCCGGCATATGTTTGGCGGAGACCATCCAATGCCTTTGATCGTGCGAAGTCGTGTCTCTGCTGGAAGTGGTTATGGCTCTCAGCATTCAATGGACGCGTCGGGAGTATTCGCAATGTATCCTGGCTGGCGCATTGTTGCCCCAGCCACCCCCTATGACTATATCGGTCTATTTAACGCGGCACTCAAGAGCGAAGATCCGGTGTTGATTGTTGAATATGGCTCACTATTTCAGTCCAAGGGGCTCGTACCAACGCAGCGACTGGACTATGTTATTCCCTTTGGTAAGGCAAGAATTGTGCGCAAAGGAAAGGCGTGCACCGTGCTGACCTATGGCGGCTCAATTCCTGAGGTTCAGGCGGCTGTTGAGATGACAGGAATTGACGCTGAGATCATCGATCTTCGCACTCTTGATCCGACGGGAATTGATCTGAATATGATTAACAATAGCCTTAAGCTTACCAATCGAATCATGATCGCCGAAGAAACCACTCGTGGGACGTCAATTGGTAAACATCTCATCGATCGCATTCAACGAGAGTGTTTCGATTTTCTTGATAACGAAATTTTACATATTTCTGGAACGCATTCGTCTCCCGTTGTATCAAAGGTACTTGAGCGTGCAGCGCTGGCGAGGCGAGAGGAGTTTGCGGTAGGCCTTGAGTTGCTTGTCAGGTAATGAATTAGAAACGGGAGACTGAGATGGCTCTTCTTGACGGCTTAATACTACGTGCTCACCACACTGCGATTTGTGTTGAGAACTTTGAAAGCGCACGAGATTTTTTTACCGAAATCGTCGGCATGCAAATCGAAGCAGAAATCGATCAACGGTCCGAGCCTGCTCTCGGCGTCGTCGTCGGCCTTCCGGGCGCAATTATTCGCTGGGCAATGCTTGAATTTTTTGGCTATCGCATCGAATTATTTAAATATTATCAGCCGCATGGAAAGAAGGTCGCAATACGCCAATGCGATCCCGGGATTACTCATATTGCTTTTCAAGTTAACAATACCGATGAGGTATGCCGACGCATCCGTGCTGCAGGCTACACAACGTTCTCAGATCCGCAAGACCTGAGAAACGGAGTGACTCGGCCGGTGTATGTCTATGGGCCAGAAGGAATCGCGGTTGAGTTTTTGGAAATTCGCCCTGCTGTGAAAACAACCGCTGCACTTTAGATACCGAGAAAATTTAACGAACGAACGCGACGACGAGCAATGATCAAAGCTGGATTTGTTGGGCTGGGGACCATGGGTTCCGCTATGGCGCGAAATTTGCTGCGCTCAGGGGTGGAAGTTGCCGTGTTTGACTCCGATGTCGACAAACTTGAGGACTTTTGGTCTATTAAAAACTGCAGAATCGCGAGCTCTCCAATGGACGCCGCCATCGATGCAGACTATTTCTTCACCATGTTGCCTGATTCTGAGGTGGTTGAAGAGGTGCTCTTTGGCGAAAACGGCGCAGTATTGAAGTTGCAAGAGAAGGCGCTGGTTGTTGAGATGAGTACGGGAAGTCCAATGGCTTTCCAGGATTTTCGGGCAAGACTCCGTCGACAACATATTCGATTAATCGATGCGCCGGTAGGTCGCACCCCCATCCACGCGAAGCGGGGCGACCTTTTGGTGCTGGTGGGCGCTGATGAAGAAACACTTGATGAAATTAGGCCGCTTCTGGAGTGTTTCGGAAAAGATATTGTGTTGGTGGGGCCTCCTGGACACGCAATTCGCTTGAAGATCGTTAATAACTATATGTCGATGGTTGGAATGGTGTTGACTGCTGAAACGCTGCTGCTTGCCAAAAAAGTTGGAATCGATCGAGATATTGCGGTGAAGGTGCTTCAGAGTACTACCGCGGGAAAGGGTCAGATCAATGTCAATTTTCCAAGAAAAGTTTTGGCGGGAGATATTTCTCCCGATTTTCCACTTTCCCTCGGGTTGAAAGATATATCCCTCGCCGTCGAACTGGCCAAAGCAGAAGGCGCCCCTCTTTTTTTGGGGGGTGCCGCTCGAGAGCTGTTCGCGCTTGCGAAACCCTGGGGACGTTCACAGCAGGATTGCACGGCAATGTTGTTGTTACTCGAAGACCTTGCCCGATCTTCGTAGCCCGTAGTTTTTATATTTAAAGATAAAGGGGTTTGTTTTGTTAGAGACCATTGCTTTTTGCTTACCGAGACTCGGCGGCTCAGAACTTGATGGTCGAGTGATTGCCTGGAAAAAATCAGAGGGTGAGGATTTTCGAGCTGGAGATGTATTGCTTGAAGTTGAGACCGATAAGGCGATCGTAGAGGTTCCCGTCAGCTATGACGGTGTGCTCAAAAAACGATTGGTTCAGATCGATCAGATGATCCAGTTTGATCAGCCGCTTGCCATGGTAGACGTAGAAGCTTCAATTACTCAGAAGAGTATGGCGGATGGTGATCAGACGGCAGCAAAGACACTCTCGGGGGTTTCCGCGCAGACCGCTAGCAGAAGTCATGAACGGGATAGCACTGTTGTTACGGTGATGCCGGAAAATGGTGAAGGCGTTGCTGCTGATCAGTCGCACGATACCCTGATTGCTAGGACTCGTGTATCGCCGGCAGCGCGAAGTTTTGCGAAAGCAAGCGGAGTTCGGATCCCGACGTCCGGCTCGGGGGTGGGCGGACGAGTCGTTCTGAGGGATATCGAACGTATCCCAGGCGCCCCACACACCGAGCACCAACGCATCGCTGCTGCTTCGATGGCTCAAGAGCGTATGGTGTCAACGGCCCTCGGAGAGATATTTATGCGTTCAGTAAATATTTCGGAGTCAAGGCCCTCGACTACAATTGTTCTTTTGCACGGAATTTTCGGAAATGTCGATACATGGGCAGGTATCTTCGGTCGGCTTGGTTCGGCTGGACAGGCAGTGGCCGCATTTGATTTGCCCGCCCACGGCCAGAGCCCTTTGCCTGGGATGAGTATTGCCAATATGGTCACCGCGCTGAAGGAGGCCATCTCTCGATTGCCACCCGGCCCGAAGGTTTTGGTTGGCCACTCCCTTGGCGGTGCGATTGTTGCATTGCTTGCTTTGCAAATGCCCAAGGGATCGGTCTCATCGGTAGTCTTGCTCGCCCCAGCAGGACTAGGTACTGAAATTAATCAGGGTTTCATTGATGGTCTACTGAACAGCGGCTCGGAGGTTGTTGTGCGTCGTGAACTGGCAAAGCTGGCGAATCAGTTGCCTGCGATCAGTGAAGAATTTCTATCAAATTTAATGTCTAAAATCCGATCCGGGGAAAAAGATCTGCGACTTATGGCCAAGGAGCTCTGTCAAGATGGTGTTCAACAAATTGATATCAGGAGGGTGTTGGAAGACCTGCCAGTTCCTGTGACGGTTTTTTGGGGCCGACAGGATCAAATTATTCCCTGGCGTCACGCCCTGAATGCGCCTGCAAAAACGGCCCTCCATCTTATCGCGGGCGTCGGCCACATGCCTCAGTGGGAGTGCCAGGGGCTTGTTGGCGATCGGCTGCTGCAAGCGGCATTGATATCGTCATAGAGCAGCGTTGGCCGGCGGTTATCGTGAGCCTTGAGTCCGTTGGCGAGTTATCCGCACTGTCCACTTGGATATTGGCAATTGCTTTGGGAGCACTTGCGGGGCTAGTACGGGGCGTGACGGGATTTGGTGCGGCAATGGTGATGTCTCCGCCGTTGGCATTGCTGCTGGGGCCCAGCGTGGCAGTGCCGTTGGTGTTGATCTTGGAGGGGTTCGCGGCTGCGCCGATGCTGCCCGGCCTGAGGCGCCAGGCACGATGGCCAATGCTGATCCCCATTCTGATGGCCGCAACAGTCTCTTTGCCCCTTGGCGTTTATCTCCTCACTCATCTGGACCGCGAAATGACACGGAGAATGATTGCTCTTTTTGTTATCGGCTTTAGTGTGATGCTTCTGGCGGGATTACGCTGGCGAGGTGCGCAACGACTGAGGACGAGTCTTGGTCTGGGCGCATTAAGCGGCGTCATGGTCGGCACTTCTGGCATTGGCGCGCCGCCCGTCATTCTCTACCTGTTAGCCGGGTCCGACCATCCCGCCACGGTCAGAGCCACTATGACCTTTTATGTTGCCCTGATCTCGATTGTGGCGCTTACAGTATTTTTGATTCAGGGCTTGATTACGAAGAAAGTACTGATTCTTGCGCTCGCGATGACACCGCTTTTTATGGTCGGCGTCACTTTTGGCGGCCGAATTTTCGCCCGTCTCTCCGAGGAACGCTTTCGAAGGCTGACCATTTGGCTCATGCTGGCTGTATCAGCGATGATTTTGATTGCTTAATGTGATTCCCGTTTTTCGGACTTATAAGGGGTTTTGAATGGGCACCTCGGTGAGGTCGAATTCATCATGAATCAGATCACGAATCCGAGTTTTCAATCTGACGAATTCGGGATCCTCCTCGGGCCGTGGCCGCGGCATGTTCACCTCGATGATGGCTTTGACACGGCCGGGGCGACGCGTCATGACGACGATACGATCTGAAAGCTTGATGGCCTCCTCAATGGAGTGAGTGACCAAGACCATAGTCTTTTGCTGTTCAATAAAGATACGGACCATTTCATCTTGCAGCATGCTTCGATTTTGGGCGTCCAGAGCAGCAAAAGGCTCATCCATCAGGAGCACTGAGGGATCAACCGCCAGCGCACGTGCGATGGCGACCCGCTGCCGCATGCCGCCCGAGAGCTGATGGGGATAGCGATTCTCAAAACCCTTCAAGCCGACCAGCTCGATTTTCTCTTGCGCGATTCGGCGGCCTTGTTCAGCCACAATGCCTTTCATCTCAAGACCAAAACTGACATTTCCCGATACTGTTAGCCAGGGAAACAGGGCGTAGTCCTGAAAGATCATTGCCCGCTCCCAGCTGGGCTTGCCGACAGGTTTTCCATCCAGTGTGATTTCGCCCAATGTAGCGTCATCAAAGCCAGCCATGATGTTCAGTAAGGTTGTCTTGCCGCAGCCTGAGTGACCCAGAATAGAACAGAATTCATTTTCTTGCACCGTAAAGGAGACGTTGGCCAAAGCCTTCACCGGCGCGTCAGAGTGGCTGTGCCCCGGATAAATTTTGACAACGTCTTGAACCTTTAGAATGCCCATCTCGTCTCACTATCTCGGAATTCTGTTTTGCCGGACCATGCCCGCGAAGGGGAATCCAGCCTCGTCATTTGGTCATTGCCAGCGACCAGGGCAATAGCTTGCGGGCCACCCATCGCAGCCCTTGGTCAATGAGCAGTCCCGCGATCCCAATTGAGATCATGCCGACCAAAATAATGTCGGTGCGTAGAACGCTGCGGGCGTCTGAGATTAGCCATCCCAGGCCCGAGGTGGCACCTACCAACTCAGCCGCAACCAGTGCCATCCAGCCCACTCCGAGGCCGACTCGAATACCTGTCACGATCTGTGGGAGTGCAGCCCGAAAGACTACTTTCACCAAAACGGCGCGCTCGCTTGCACCTAGACACCGTGCAGCTCTGACAATGTTGTATTCCACATTCTTAACGCCAGTGATGGTGTTGATGAGCAGTGGAAAGAAAATGCCCAGAAAGATAATGAACTGGTTTTGGAAGTCGCTGATGCCAAACCAGAGGATCGCCAGAGGAATCCAGGCAATTGGGGGAATGGGTCTCAGCATCTCAAAAACCGGCTCCATGAGATTTTGGACTGTTTTAGACCATCCCATTAAGACTCCCAGGGGAATCGCAATGCAGGCGTAAGCGAAGGCAATTGCCTCGCGCTGAAGGCTGGTCAAAAAATGCTTCAACAGTTCGCCTGATAACACTAGTGCTGCCGCTGCTTTAATGACCTCGGTCGGCGGTGGCATCAGCGTGACCAGGTTCGCATCGATGCGAGGGAGCACTACTGCTGAGATCAATTGCCAAATTGCAAAAAAAGTCATCAGACCCAGATAACGGGCCAGGCCGCTGAGCCAGCCAGGACCCTGTCGCATCCGGGCGACCGCAGCAACCTCTTCGGGAGTCAAAGCGGCGGGGTCGGCCAATTGGACATTGGCCGTGTCACTCACTTTCAAAATTCATTTCAGCGAAATGGTTCGGTGCTGATTCGGGCCTCAGGGACGATAGGTTCGGCCTTTAAAAGTCCAGGGCTTGACCAGATCGCCTTTTTCGGGAAACGCCTGGGGGCCCTTCATGTTCAGGTAGGTCAGGTACTCAGGGTAGGGCGGCTCGCCGACCTTTCCTTTCCATCCGGTCGGAATGAATGGGGGCGCCTTTGGAATTGCCCATCCAAGTTTTTCAAAGGTCTTGCCCATGAACTCTGGGCGGAAGACAGCTCTGAACTCGTCTTCCGTGAGCGGTGTTTTCATCCGCTTGTTTTCATAGAGCCAATTGACCGTATTCTTGTTCTCCTGGAACCAGAAGGCGGTATGCGGATACAAATAAGTCGGCTTGAAGTGGTTGTTGTACTCAGCGATCTGCTGGGAGAGTAACGTCTTGGGCTGCAACTTTAAATTTGGATCTTCAAGAAGAGCATCTACCGCTTTTTCTGGGTTCAATCTCATCCAAAGCTGCGCTTCAGCGATCGCATCCGTGAGTGCCTGAACAACATCGGGAACGTTATCAACAAGTTCCTGGCGGACGTAGGTCACCCCAAGATACATAACATAGTTGTAGTGGGCTTCCAGGGCACGACCCGTTTTACGCTCATTCAGAATCAGTGAGTTGGTGAAGTCCCAGGGCACGACCGCATCAATGCCTTTGGGCAGCAGCGCCTGCTCTGGCGGCGGCATGTTGCGGAAGGTAATGTCTTTTCCGATCGTCAACTTGTTGGCAGCCAGCGATAGCTGAAGATAGAACTCGGCCGAAGAGCCTGTCGCAATACCAATTACCCATGGCTCTTTGGTGGCAGGGTTGCCACCGCGCAGGTCTTCCATTCGCTTTAAGGGGGAGTCATTAGGAACGATCAACTGATGGCGAAGCCCTGGCGACATGATGGCCACAACACGAACCGGTACATTGCGGTCGATCAGCGTGTTCATCGGGAAGTTACCGCCGTTACCGACCTGGGCTCGGCCAGAGATAAACACCTCGTTGAGCGCGGGTCCCGATGGAAATGTTTGGAAAGTCACATCAATGCCGCGCGCCTGGAGTAATTTTTGCTGATTCATGACTGCAAAAATTGCATTTTGGCCCGACCAGGGAGGTTGGTAAGCCACGGACATGGGCCACCAGCCTTTTGATTTCATCCATTCAACTGATTTTGCAGAAATCCGTTCATACGGCTGAGGAAAGCCCCACTCGGTGAAGCTCTGTGCTGTTGCCTGAGAAAGCGGCGACAGTGTCAGCATCAGTGCGACAACTGCGGTGCCAAGCGCGCGCATGGACGTCGTTAAAAAGCGAATGGTCATAAACCCCCCTGAAGTTCGATCAAGACTTGGACGATCATTTTTATGGTCTTTTGGAGTCTTATTGAATTGTCCCCGCGACCATATTCGTGTAATCCCTGATTCTGCGAAAGATGTGGCTCCGCACAAGGCCCTTGCCGCGCGAAGTGCGTACAAGCGCCGCTCGTTGCTGTACAAACCAGATCTGGCGGTGAGTCAAAGTACTATCCAGTGCAGTGAAACCAGCTCAAAAAGCTCTCCGAAATGGATATTGATTTTATTGTGGTCGGCGCAGGTTCGGCGGGCGCAACGCTCGCCTCTCGGCTCTCGGAGGAGCCCCGCCATCGGGTTTTGCTACTCGAGGCAGGGCAGCACTCGGGCGGTTTATGGAGTCGTATCCCGATTGGTGTCGGAAAGCTGTTAAATGATCCGAGCCGCACGTGGAAACTGCGTACCCAGCCCGACCCGGCCTCAAATCAAATTGCGCGCGACTGGGTCAGTGGCAGGTGCTTGGGCGGATCGAGCGCAGTCAATGGCTTGCTGGTTGTTCGTGGGCACCCCGCGAAGTATGACGCCTGGGGAGACCTGGTTGGTGATTGGTCCTATCAAGACTGCCTTCCTTACTTTCGTAGACTCGAGCACTGGCCGGACCCGGCGGCATCGCACCGCGGTCGTGGCGGTCCGATCCATGTCAGTTTTGTGGAAAAAAATACGCTCTGCGATGCGTTTATCTCCGGATGCACGGAGCTTGGCCATCCGATCATCGCTGACTACAACGCGGGCAACCCCTGCGGTGCGAGCTATCTCCAGATCTCGACGCGAAAAGGCGCTCGGACAGGGACTGCTGAGGGCTATCTGGCTGCTGCACGGGGACGAGACAATCTCACCGTACTCACCGGGGCAGTCGTGCGGCGACTCCTGTTTCAGCGGGGGCGGGCCGTTGGTGTAGTGGTGAATCATGGTGGTGCTGAGCGTGAATATCTCGCCGGAAAAGAGGTCCTGCTGTGCGCCGGCGCAGTTCGCAGCCCTCAGATTCTTGAGCTCTCCGGCGTTGGCAATCGCCGGATCACTGCCGAATTCGGAATACCAACGGTGTTGGATCGGCCCGCAGTCGGCGAGAATCTCCAGGACCACATCATGACGCGACTTTGTTTCTCAACGTCATCAAAAGACACGATCAATTACATGCTGACCAAATCATGGCGGCTCATGGCGGAGGCGGCAAAGTATGCGATGTTAAGACGGGGGCTTTTTACCGATGCCACGTTAAAAGCAACGCTTTATGCCTCGAGTCTTGGGCATGAAAAAAATCCTGATCTCCGCATTCAGATCAGTCTTGCCAGCGCCACCAACCGAATCCCCGACTCACTTCGTGAAGGGATGGATCCGGGTTCAGCATTTCAAATCGGTGTCTATGGCATCTACCCCCAATCGCGCGGTGATACGCATATTCAATCAACCGATCCCGAAGCGAGCCCGTCGGTTCAGCCCGGATATCTGAGAAATCCGCTGGATGTCACCACTTTGTTGGCGGGCTTGAGAATCGCTCGGCGACTGAGCCAGTCACGGGCGCTTTCAGCACTCATTGATCATGAAATTCGGCCTGGCGCTTCGGTCCAATCCGATGAGGCATTGATTGATTACGCCCGATCGACGGGCCAGACCTGTTGGCACCCGGTGGGCACCTGCCGGATGGGAAATGATCCTGATGCGGTGGTGGATGCCGCTTGTCGGGTCCACGGCCTAGAGCGACTGCGCGTCGTGGACGCCTCGATTTTTCCTTTTTTAACCAGCAGCAACACCAACATTCCGACCATCATGGTGGCGGAGAAGATTGCGGATCAACTCAAGCAGGAATATTGATAGGTCGTCTATGAAACGTCGAAATTTCTTAGGAATGATCGGGGGGTTGATGATCTCGTCGCCCTATTGGTCTCAGGCTGCATCCCACTCACATCATGGCGACGCTCTTTACTCCTCCCTTCGAGATCCTAGAGCGATGGAAGCGCCGACTGCACTAATGGCCCAGCAGCATGTGTTTGATTCGCCTGCACCGAAATCAAACCAGCCCGGAAGATGGATGCGTCGGGCCGCTCTTCCTTTGCCGCGAAGTGAAATGGCCTGGGCGACGGTGATGAATCAACAGATGCATATCCTGGGCGGCTACGGAGAGCAGCGAGTCGATCGTGCCTATCATCATGTTTACGACCCGAAACAGGATCGTTGGTTTGATGCGCCTGCGTTGCCTCGTGGTGCGAATCATGTAGGAGTTGCTGTCTTAGGAGATCAGCTCTACGCTGTGGGTGGCCATCTGGAGCAGAATCGAAAGCCCGATTCGCGATGTTTCGTTCTTGAAAAGTCTCAGTGGCGTGAAATCGCACCGCTTCCTCAGCGCTGTGGCGCAGTGGCGCTGGTGGCATTGAATGGGAACATTCACGCCATTGGTGGAGCCATTGGCGATACGTTCAGTGACAAAAAGTCAGTCAATTGGCACACCATGTATGTCCCCGCACAAGATCGTTGGGCAGCTCTGGCGCCTTTGCCCACCGGAAGAGACCATACAGGCACGTTGGTGGTGAATGACTTGATACACGTTCTTGGGGGGCGGGTGGATAGCTTTCATACGAATTCAAATCTCCATCATTCCTGGGATGCGAAAACTGATCGTTGGACCATGCGTAATCCACTTCCGACTGCCCGATCAGGACATGGGGCAGTATTTTTCAAAGGTAGAATTTTTGTGATGGGCGGTGAGGGTACAAATCGCGTTTATGGGCAGAATGAGGCTTATGATCTTCAGGCGGATCGCTGGGAGTCCTACGCGCCCATGCCGACTCCCCGGCATGGGTTGGGTGCGGCTGCAATTGGAGACATGATTTATGTTGCCGGAGGTGGACCAATCATGGGCGGCGATATTCAGAGCGCACTTCATGAGGCGTTTACTCTGGACTAGGAGTAAGTCTTCGCGGTGTATTGGCTGACGAGTTTCGGGAGTAATCAATGAGCATCTATCGATTCTTTGCTGCAATCGTATTCACAATTGCCAGCCTGCCACCTGTGATGGCGCAGGCGACCACGTTCCCTGACAAACCGGTACGGATTGTGATGGGGTTCCCTGCGGGCGGGCCGCTTGACCAGCATATTCGCCTGCTGTCGACCCGACTTGCCGCCTCGCTCGGCCAGACTGTGGTGATCGACTATCGAGCGGGTGCTGGTGGCACGATTGGCGCGCAATTCGTCGCTCAGTCGTCGCCGGATGGCTACACCCTGTTGCTTGCGAATACCGGAACGATGGTGATCAATCCGGCGATCTACACGCAGAAGCCATACGACACCTTACGCGATTTCGTTCCCGTTGCGCGTACTGCCCAGCAGGCTCTTGCACTGATTGTGAACAACAAAGTGCCGGCGAAAAACTTGAAGGAACTCATCCAATACGCAAAGGCAAATCCCGGCAAGCTTAATTACGGATCTGCGGGAAATGGCGGCATCTCCCATCTGGTGCCGGAGATGCTCAAGACCGAGACCGGAATTTCAATGGTTCATGTGCCTTACAAAGGGACCGCGCCTGCCTTCACGGATCTTTTGGCGGGCCACGTTGATTTCATGGCAGAGTCGATTCCGCAAGCGGTGAATTATTTCAGAGATGGCAAAATTCGCGTGCTGGCAGTCACCAGCACCAAAAGAAATCCTGCGCTCGCGAGCGTTCCGACTGTGCTCGAGACCGGGGTAGCTTCGCTGGATGTGGTCGGTTTTTATGGAATTCTCGCCCCCAAAGGCACACCTGCGGAGGTCGTCCGCAAGCTGAGCCTGGCGTTTAAAGAGGCGCTCGACGCAGCTGAGATTCAAAAAACGATGGGTGACCAAGGGTCCGAGCCGGCCTGGTTAGGCCCCGAGCCGTTTGCTGCCTTTCTGGCCCGCGAGATGCCTCGCTGGGCACAGGCCGTGAAGGCGGCCGGTGCGAAACTGGACTAGCGGCCGTTTGGCCCGGCGTCTTTGAAGGCGATGCTAGGGCCCTGTTTTCTCGGTAGCACGGGTTTGTCTAGACAGCAAGACAGTGCATCTCCGGATGTTTCCACTTGGCCTCAAGAATCAAGATTCTAGAGCCTAATTCCTCCTTTTCCGGTCTAGCCGCTGCCACTTTCAGCGGCGTTTTGCAGGGTTGTTTTCTGCCCTGTATAGACAAATCAGCGCGGGCCAAAAAAGGGGGGTTAAGGGTTCCGATCCGCCGTCAAGGTAGACATTCTTTAAGGAGGAAGTTTTTTATGCGCTCGTCTCTGATTAAAACGGCGGCCCTGACCGCCTTTTGTGCCAGCGTGGCCGTCTCAGCACATGCCCAAGAAACCAAACTTGCATTGGGCATGTCGGGTTGGACCGGTTTCGCACCCCTGACGCTGGCCGATAAGGCTGGCATCTTTAAGAAACACGGCCTTGAGGTCGAAATCAAAATGATTCCCCAAAAGGATCGTCATCTGGCGCTCGCTTCCAAGTCGATTCAGTGTGCGGCCACAACGGTTGAGACGCACGTCGCCTGGAATGCCAACGGCGTGCCCATCGTGCAGATCTTCCAACTGGACAAATCGTTCGGCGCAGACGGGATCGCAGTTCGGGCAAACATCAATAAGTTTGCAGATCTGAAAGGCAAGACGATCAGCGTGGATGCCCCGGGCACCGCACCTTACTTTGGCCTCGCTTGGATGCTGAGTAAAAACGGTATGAGCATGAAGGATGTAAAGACAGTGACGATGTCTCCCCAGGCAGCTGCTCAGGCGTTTGTGACCGGCCAAAACGATGCGGCCATGACCTATGAGCCCTTTCTTTCCACGGTTCGCGCCAATCCTTCCGCAGGAAAAATCATGGCCACGACTCTCGATTACCCCATGGTGATGGATACGGTGGGATGCGCTCCGGATTGGCTGAAGGCCAATCCCAAGGCGGCCCGGAATCTTGCCAACGCTTATTTTGACGCGTTAGAAATGATCAAAAATGAGCCTGCGAAGTCCAATGAGATCATGGGCGCAGCGGTGAAGCAGACTGGCGAGGCGTTTGCGAAATCGGCCTCGTATTTGCGCTGGCAGGATCGGGCTGCGAACCAGAAGTTTTTTGCGGGAGAGCTACAGGCATTCATGAAAGATGCGGCCGCGATCCTCCTTGAGGCAGGAGTCATTCGAAGCATCCCCAGTAACTTCGATGCGATGTACGACACCAGCTTCCTTAAGTGAGCAGCCGCGGCACTACCGTTGCATCTGATACTCCGGCGGTCGTCCTTGCGAGGGCCGGCCGCCGGAAACGCGCTCCTCTAGAGCCAGTCAGTGCGGCTGCACGATGGAGCCTTGCTCTGGCCTTTTTCGTTCTGTTTTTTCTCGTTTGGGCTTTTTTCACGATTGGTGGCTATGTCTCGCCCACGTTCCTGGCGAGCCCGATCACGATGGTGAGAGAAGGCTGGCTCTTGTTTGTGGAATTTAACTTCATCCATGACATCGGCATGACTGTATGGCGAGTAATGGGTGGATTTATTCTGGCGGCCGCGATTGCTGTGCCGCTCGGGATCATGATGGGCGCCCACAAGGGGGTCGAGGCTTTTCTCGAGCCGTTCGTATCGTTTTGTCGATATCTACCCGCCTCAGCCTTTATTCCGCTGCTCATTCTTTGGGCTGGAATTGGTGAGCTGCAAAAAATTCTTGTGATCTTCATCGGATCTGTTTTTCAAATCATTTTGATGGTGGCGGTGACGGTCGGGGCTGCGCGAAGGGATCTGGTGGAAGCTGCCTACACCTTAGGCGCCTCGCCGCAGGGAATCGTTCGGCGCGTGCTGATTCCGGGCGCCGCCCCCGAGATCGCGGAGACCCTTCGTCTCGTGCTGGGTTGGGCGTGGACCTATGTCATCGTGGCGGAACTGATCGGCTCCTCTTCTGGCATTGGCCACATGATCACCGATAGCCAGGCATTACTGAACACTGGCCAGATTATTTTCGGCATTATCGTGATCGGCCTGATTGGACTGATCTCGGATTTTGCGTTCAAGGCCTTTAACAGACGGCTTTTTGTATGGAGTTCGCTCTGATGGATGCGCGCTGGATCGCATCCTCTCGAAGCGATTGAGACAATGAACAAGCTCGCCATTCAAGGTGTATCCCGCGTTTTTGCAGGAACCAAGGGCGCGAAAACGCAGGCCCTCACGCCAATCGATTTTAATGTTCGAGAAAATGACTTTGTCACGATTCTAGGGCCATCTGGTTGCGGCAAGTCCACCCTGTTGCGCATTGTTGCGGGGCTCGATCAGCCGACGACAGGCAGCGTTTTGCTTGATGGCAACCCCGTAGAGGGCCCCGGCGCCGAGCGCGGTATGGTCTTCCAAAGCTATACGCTCTTTCCTTGGTTGACCGTGGAGCAGAACATCTGTTTTGGAATGCGAGAGTGCGGCACTCCAGAGCCCGCCCAGAAGGAGCGGGCTGCCTATTTCATTGCCAAGGTGGGTCTAAGGGGGTTTGAGCAGCATTATCCCAAGCAGCTCTCCGGTGGAATGCAGCAGCGCACGGCGATCGCCCGCGCGTTGGCCAACGACCCAAAGATTCTGTTGATGGACGAGCCTTTTGGTGCTCTGGATAACCAGACGCGGGTTTTAATGCAGGAGCTCTTGCTTGGCATTTGGGAGTCCGCCCAAAAGACCGTCCTTTTTGTTACACATGACATCGACGAGGCGATCTTCATGGCCAATCGTGTCGTTGTGTTCACGGCCCGACCAGGACGGATCAAGACCGAGCTCAACGTCGATCTACCGCATCCTCGGCACTACACCATCAAGACGTCCCCGGAATTTATGGCCCTGAAGGCGCGGCTGACGGAGGAAATTCGGGCGGAGTCTATGGCCGCCGTCGAGCACTGAATGCACACCCTGCAGAGTGCTGGGCCTGAATTGAAACCATCTAAATTCGCCGCTTAAGACCATGGCTCGCGCTGCTGTTGCCCTGAAATCACTTGTCAGTCATCGTCATCATGCGCCCGCAAGAAAGGCGGGTGCCGTGGCGCTTTATCAGCAGATCAAGGATTTGGTCTCGCGACAGATTCAGGATGGCACACTTGGGCCAGGAGACCGACTGCCGTCGGAGCACGAACTGGTTGCCAGGTTTGGCATGTCGCGAATGACAGTGAATCGTGCTTTGCGTGAGCTGGCAGAGCAGGGCTGCATTGTGCGGATTGCTGGGGTAGGCAGCTTCGTCAGTGAGCAAAAGCCGCATTCGACGCTGCTAAGAATCGCGAATTTGGCCAGCGAGATTCGTCAGCGAGGTCATGACTATCACTGCGAAATGATCACACTGGAGCGCGTGGCTGCCCCGCTTGAGGTGGCCGCCGCTCTCGAGCTTCGCACTGGTGAGTCGGTCTATCACTCGGTCTGTGTTCACTACGAGGATCGCGTGGCGGTTCAGCTCGAGGACCGTTATGTGAATCCGCAATTGGCGCCCGATTTCGTACAACAAGATTTCAGTCAGCAACAGCCCTCGGAGTATCTCGTGCGCAATGTGCCCTTTGATGAGATTGAGCACGTCGTTGATGCGGTACTCCCCACCCCAGAGCAGGCGCTGCGTTTGCAAATGGATCCCGGCCAGCCTTGCCTGCTGCTGACTCGAAGGACCTGGACGCGCGGCGTTCCAGTAACTCTGGTGCGATGTTTTCATCCTTCCCGATATCGACTGGGTAGCCGATATCGAGCAGACGGCACCCCAAGCTCGCCTTAGGCCCTGACCTTGACCCCGGGTACTGTAACGTTGGCCCAGTGGCGAGAGATTTATCACGGCGCCGCGCCAGAGCTCGATCTTGCCTGCCGGGAAGGCGTGCGCTCGAGTGCAGCCACCGTTGAGCGCATGGTGGCCGCTGGAGAACCCATTTATGGTGTGAATACCGGATTTGGAAAATTATCCAGTGTGCGCATCGCGACCGAAGACTTGGAGCGCCTCCAGCGCAACATTGTGCTCTCGCATGCGGCCGGTGTAGGTGACAGCATGGCGCCCCAAGTGACGCGGCTGATGATGGCTTTAAAACTTGTCAGCTTGGCTCAGGGAGCCTCAGGAATTCGCTTGGCCACCTTGGATTTGCTGGAAGCGATGCTCACTCGAGACATCATTCCTGTGGTGCCAGTTCAAGGCTCGGTGGGGGCATCCGGCGATCTGGCACCTCTGGCCCACATGACAGCCGTCATGATCGGAGTGGGGGAGGCCGATACGCCCGATGGCCGCCTGCCCGCGGCGCAGGCGTTGGAAAGTGTCGGGCTGCGGCCGGTGACACTGGGCCCCAAAGAGGGATTGGCGCTTCTGAATGGCACGCAATTCTCAACCGCCCATGCGCTGGCAGCGCTCTTCGATGTTGATGTTTTGTTTCGGTCTGCTCTTGTTACAGGTGCTTTATCGACCGATGCCGCTAAGGGTTCCGATGCGCCATTTGATCCGAGAATTCATGCGCTGAGAAGGCACAGGGGTCAGATGGCCACGGCGCAGGCCTTGCGGCAATTGCTGGCGGGCAGCGCCATTCGATCTTCGCACCTCAGGGGCGATGAGCGCGTGCAGGATCCTTATTGCCTTCGTTGCCAGCCGCAGGTCATGGGGGCGTGTCTTGACGTGCTGCAGTTTGCCGCATCCACCCTAGAAACCGAGGCCAATAGCGTCTCGGATAACCCACTCATCTTTGGCGCCGAGCGCGAAGGAGTGGCCTTGTCGGGGGGTAATTTTCATGCGGAGCCAGTGGCCTTTGCGGCTGACATGATTGCGATGGCCATTTGTGAAATCGGTTCGCTGGCCGAGCGTCGTATCGCGATGCTGATGGATCCAGCGTTATCGGGGCTTCCGGCCTTCCTCACGCCCCAGCCGGGACTGAACTCCGGCTTCATGATTGCGCAGGTAACGGCTGCCGCACTCGTGTCGGAAAATAAACAACGAGCTTATCCTGCGAGTGTTGACTCAATACCGACATCGGCAAATCAAGAGGACCATGTTTCGATGGCGGCCCACGCCAGCCGAAGGCTCCGACCGATGGTGGACAATGCCCTCAACATTATTGCGATCGAGTGGCTGTGTGCCGCGCAGGGCTGTGACTTTCACGCCCCGCTCACTTCAAGCCCGATGCTTGAGGCAGTGCGGACCTGTCTTCGAGCCCGTATTCCTCGGCTAACCGATGATCGCTACATTTATCCTGATCTTCAGGCCGCTCATGGGATGGTGCGCAACGGGCAGCTGATACAAGGGCTTGATTTACCTTCTTTGGTGTAAGTGAATTCTTATTTTGTTAAGAACGGGAGCAAAACATGAACGTGAACGACGCAATTTTTGAAAAAGAAGTTGATCCTCGGCTCGACACTAGCCGGGTGATACGTGCGCCCCGCGGCCCACAACTGAATTGCAAGAGTTGGGTCACCGAGGCGGCCTATCGTATGATTCAGAACAATCTTGATCCAGAGGTTGCCGAGCATCCTCAGCATCTGGTGGTGTACGGCGGCATTGGCCGGGCCGCTCGGAATTGGGAATGTTTCGACCAAATCCTCGCATCTCTGCGGGACCTGAACGATGACGAATCTTTGTTGATTCAATCGGGTAAGCCCGTGGGTGTATTCAAAACCCACCCGAACGCCCCGCGAGTGCTGTTGGCAAACTCCAATCTTGTGCCCAAATGGGCCAACTGGGAGCACTTCAGCGAACTCGATCGCAAGGGCCTGTTCATGTATGGGCAGATGACGGCGGGCAGTTGGATTTACATTGGCAGTCAGGGCATCGTGCAAGGAACATTCGAGACCTTTGTCGAAGCCGGCCGCCAACACTTCAACAATGACCTCTCGGGAAAGTGGATTCTAACGGCCGGCCTTGGCGGTATGGGGGGTGCGCAGCCTTTGGCGGCGACGCTGGCGGGGGCCTGCTCGCTCAATATTGAGTGCCAGCAAGCCAGCATCGACTTCAGGCTTCGCACTCGTTATGTTGATAAGCAGGCAAAAGATGTGGATGACGCACTCGCGTTGATTCAGCACCATACTGCCCTGAAGGAGTCGGTCTCAATTGCGTTATTGGGAAACGCCGCAGAGATATTGCCGGAGCTTGTCCGTCGGGCCAAGGCGGGTGGCATCCGACCCGATATCGTGACCGATCAGACATCAGCCCATGACCTAATCAATGGATATCTGCCTGCTGGCTGGACGATCCCCCAGTGGCGAGCAGCCCAGAGTGATCCTTCTCAGCATGCTGCCTTAAAGTCAGCCGCAGCGCAGAGCTGCGCGATTCACGTGCGCGCATTACTTGAGTTTCACGCCATGGGAATACCAACCGTAGACTATGGCAATAACATTCGACAGGTGGCCTTCGATGCAGGGGTGAACAACGCGTTCGATTTCCCTGGATTTGTGCCGGCCTATATTCGGCCGATGTTCTGCGAAGGCAAGGGCCCGTTTCGTTGGGTTGCACTCTCGGGAGATCCCGAAGACATTTATAAGACCGATGCCAAAATCAAGGAGCTCTTCCCGCAGAATAAGCACACCCACCGATGGCTAGAGATGGCGCGCGAGCGCATTCGTTTCCAGGGCTTGCCTGCACGGATCTGTTGGCTGGGCCTGGGCGAGCGGCATGTGGCGGGGCTGGCATTTAACGACATGGTGAAAAAAGGCGAGCTAAAAGCTCCGATTGTGATTGGCCGTGATCATTTGGATACCGGCTCAGTGGCGAGTCCAAATCGTGAAACCGAAGACATGAAAGATGGCACAGACGCAGTGAGTGACTGGCCGCTGCTGAACGCGTTGCTCAACACCGCGGGCGGTGCGAGCTGGGTGAGCCTGCACCATGGCGGCGGTGTCGGTATGGGCTACTCACAGCATTCGGGCATGGTGATTGTGGCCGATGGAAGCGACGCAGCAGCAGAGCGGCTGGCCCGCGTGCTGGTCAACGACTGCGGCTCTGGGGTAATGCGTCACGCGGATGCGGGATATGACTTGGCGATCCAGACGGCCAAGAGGTTTGGCCTGAAGTTACCGATGGTGCGTTAGTGCAGGGAAGCGTTGTTCATCGGTTTGATCGTGAGCATCTACCGTGCGTGCCGTGGAAAAACGGCGGCGGCGTCACCCGCGAGATCGTCTGCTATCCAGCTGGCGCGGATATTCAGTCGTTTGAGTGGCGGATGAGCATTGCTGAAGTTGCGCGGGATGGGCCTTTCTCCGACTTTTCGGGTATCGATCGGGTGATTACCTTGCTCTCTGGGAATGGCATTCGGCTGGTGAGCCAGCAAGGCGATACAGGCGGTATGAATCATCTTCTGAATGAGCCGTTTCAGCCGTTTGATTTTTCGGGGGATCTTCCGATCACGGCTGAATTGCTGGATGGCCCTTGTCAGGACTTCAATGTGATGACGCGACGCGGAGCCTGCGTCGCACAGGTCTCGGTATGTCGAGGATCCGACAGACTTGGCTCAGCACCGGCGGGCGTATTGATGTCGTTGTTCGGCACGTGGCACCTGAATACTGAAGTGCTCGCTCCTGGTCAGGGCCTTTGGTGGACAGACAGGCCTATCTCATGGGCCCTAACGGCCCAGGCCAAAGGGGCCATCTTGTTGGCTGCGCTTATTCATCCGGTGAGGCCATGAATTTCGCTTCAGCAATGCCAAGCGCTGACGGCGTCTGGACCGATCTCTGTCTTGCGCCGGAGGCGCTGGGAGAGGGCGAACAGGCTTTTCGCGATGCCGCTATTGTGGTGTCCAACGGCATCATCGTCTGGATTGGTAGCGAGCGCGCTTTGCCAACACTTTATGCGTCCATGCCCCACCATCTCGGCCGCGGTGCACTGGTCACACCCGGTTTGATTGACTGCCATACCCACCTGGTCTATGGCGGCCAACGTGCCCATGAGTTCGCGATGCGATTGGCGGGCGCCACCTACGAAGAGGTCGCTCGGGCTGGGGGCGGCATTGTCTCCAGCGTTCGGGCGACGCGTGCTGCCAGCGAAGAAGAGTTGTTTGCTCAGGCCACGCCACGACTTGAATCCCTTTTGGCCGAGGGTATCTGTGCACTTGAGATCAAATCGGGATACGGACTGAATCTGACCTATGAGCGGGCTCAGCTTCGTGTGGCTCGCCGGCTTGGTGAGCATTTCGGTGTGACCGTACGCACCACATTTCTTGGCGCACATGCCTTGCCCCCCGAATACGCGGGACGAAGTCAGGCTTATATTGATCTTGTCTGTGAGGAGATGATGCCGGCCCTCGCCTCCGAGGGCCTGATTGATGCCGTGGATGCATTCTGCGAGACCATTGGATTTTCGCTTTCTGAAACCGAACAAGTATTCCGGGCTGCTCAGGATTTGGGATTGCCCGTGAAATTACATGCGGAGCAGCTTTCGAATATGGGGGGAGCAGCCCTCGCAGCCCGCTACGGTGCGCTTTCTTGCGATCACATTGAACATCTTGATGCAGAGGGCATCTCGCAGATGCGGCAGGCGGGAACGGTGGCGGTTTTGCTGCCCGGTGCCTATTATTTTTTGCGTGATACTCACCTGCCACCGATTGGCGCGCTGCGTGAGGCAGGTGTACCAATGGCAGTGGCCACCGATCACAATCCCGGAACCTCGCCGGCACTCAGTCTTTTGTTGATGATGAATATGGCCTGTACGTTGTTTCGGCTAACCGTGCCTGAGGTTCTGGCCGGCGTGACCCGTCACGCAGCTCGCGCCCTCGGACTCTCCGATACGCATGGCCGGATTGGGCAGGGCAGGCCCGCAAACTTTGTCCTCTGGCCGGTAGCTGAGCCTGCTGAGTTGGCTTACTGGCTGGGCCACAAACCGATGCCGACTGTTGTGCGACAAGGCCGAATTATGCAGGGAACTTGTTAATGGCTGCCACCGACTTTTTGAACCGACTGGCCGACGAGATCGGTTCAGATCGAGTTCTGACAGGGGATCGAATTCCCTCGCGATGCCACACCGATTGGAGTGGCACGGATCCAGCTGTGCCCCTTGCGCTGGTGCACCCCCAAGATACTCAGGAGGTCTCCAGGCTTTTGCAATTGTGCAGCCTGCATCATGTGCCCGTGGTGCCGCAAGGCGGACTGACCGGGCTTGCGGGCGGGGCCGTTCCCCGGACCAATGGCGTCGCTCTCTCTTTTGAGCGCATGAATGCGATTGAATCTGTAGAGCCTCACGCAGGGACAGTCCGCGTTCAGGCAGGCGCCACTGTCCAGGCGGTCCAAGAGGCTGCCATCAAGATGGGTCTGCAGTTCGGTGTAGATTTTGGCGCCCGTGGTTCTGCTCAGATTGGCGGCGCGATCTCGACGAACGCAGGCGGCAATGGCGTACTGCAATATGGAATGATGCGAGAGCAAGTGCTGGGCCTGGAGGTTGTACTCGCGGACGGCACAGTGTTACCCATGCTTCGGCCGATGCTCAAAAACAATACGGGCTACGATCTCAAGCAGTGGTTTACTGGCGCAGAGGGAACCCTTGGTGTCATCACTCGGGCTATATTGCGTTTGCGACCCTTGCCACAGGCCAAGACTACCGCATTGGCAGCCTTACCGGATTTTGATGCGTCTTTGGCACTGCTTGCTCGCCTTTCAGCATCATTTCCCGGCGCGATTTCTGCATATGAGTTGATGTGGCAGGATTTTTTTGTGACCTCTTTGTCTTGGCAAAAACTGCGTGACCCTTTTTCGAAAAGTCATCCTTTGGCTGTGCTGCTGACGGTTGATGGTCGGAGCGCTGAGGCGCTTCAGTCTGCCCTCGAACCAGCTCTTGCCGATGCAATGGCGGCCGGTGAGATCAGTGATGTGGTGCTCGCACAGTCGCAGCAGCAATCCCGCGCCTTATGGAAAATACGCGAGGCAACTGCCGAGCTTTCAGTTCATATGCATCCGCCAATTAATTTTGATGTGAGCCTGCCTTTGGCGGAAATCGGCCGATTCACCCAGGACTGTCGCGCGGCATTGTCTCAGCAGTGGTCCGGGCATCAGACGATATTTTTTGGTCATGTAGCCGATGGCAATCTGCACATCTCCACCGATGGGGCTACGGTGGCCCAGGCCCTTGATGATGTGGAGTCCTTGGTCTACGGACTAGTGGAGTCTTATGGCGGCAGCGTCTCGGCCGAGCATGGCATCGGCTTACACAAGAAGCCCTACCTCAGTGCCAGCCGATCCGCAGCAGAGCTGGAAGTGATGCGCGCCATCAAGCGGGCTTTGGATCCCGCCGGGATTATGAATCCCGGAAAGGTGTTTGACTAATGTCGTTACTGTTTTTATCCAGAGAAGTCTGTTGATGATGGGTACATCCTCATTCGATATGAGCGCTAACGGGTCGCGGTGTCTGTTTGCACAAGAAGCCCTGTTGCCAAGTGGCTGGGCGAGCCACGTGCTCTTCCACTGGGATCAGTGCGGTCAACTGACATCGGTGCAGACGCATGCGGTACCGGGCGATGCATCTCGTGCCAAAGGGCCTGTATTGCCGGGAATGCCGAATCTCCATTCTCACGCCTTTCAACGGGCCATGGCGGGTCTAACTGAATATGGACAAACCGCCCAGGACAACTTCTGGAGCTGGCGAGATCTCATGTATCGCTGTGCGGCAGAGATCACGCCCGATCAGCTCGAAGCGATTGCCACCGCCGTTTACATCGAGATGATGGAGGCGGGGTATACCAGCGTGTGCGAATTTCACTATCTTCATCACGACCAGGAGGGCAGACCCTATGCCGATGATCGGGAGCTCTGCTTGCGTTTGCTCCGGGCCGCCCAAAAGTCAGGTATAGGGTTCACTCTTTTGCCCGTGCTTTATCAGACGAGCGATTTTGGCGATCGTGCACCGCGCCCCGATCAGCGGCGATTTATTCGCCGCACAGACAACATGCTTGATTTGCTGGAGGCATTAAAACCCGCATGTGATTCCCAGCGTGCGCGGCTCGGGCTCGCCCCGCATTCACTGCGGGCTGTGCCCCCCGATGCCTTGCAGCAAGCCCTCTCAGGGCTGACCTCACTGGACCCTTCTGCACCGATACATCTTCATATTGCCGAACAGATTGCAGAGGTAGACGCCTGCCTAAGGTGGAGTGGTAAGCGTCCCTTGCAATGGCTTTTGGATCATCACGCGGTAGACGAGCGTTGGTGTTTGGTTCACGCGACCCATATCGACTCGCAGGAATGTCAGCGAGCAGTGGCATCTGGAGCAGTCGTGGGGCTCTGCCCCACGACTGAGGCGAATTTGGGAGATGGAATCTTCGATATGCGATCGTGGCGGGCCCTTGGCGGACGTTGGGGGATTGGCTCTGATAGTCACGTCGCGGTCAATGCCGCGGAGGAACTCATGATGCTGGAATATGGCCAGCGGCTGGCTGCGCAGAAACGTAATCTGTTAATCGGCCCGCAGGCGTCATCGGTGGCCACCTCCATGACGCTGGAGGCAGTCGCGGGTGGCGCACAGGCAAGCGGCCGTCGCGTGGCCGGTCTCGCTGTGGGGCAGCAGGCGGATTGGGTGATTTTGGATGTCGATCATCCTGCGCTCCAAGGCCTGCCCAATGCCGAATCCATGCTCTCAGCCCATATTTTTGCGAGCAGTCGTCAGTCTGCGATTGCTGAGGTCTGGGTGGCTGGTCAGCCATGTGTGCAGCAGGGCAGACATTCGGACTCGATGATTGCGAGGTCTGAGTTTCAGGCGGCCCGCAGCCAACTCATGAAGATATCTCGCTCATGAAGTTCGAGACTTCAGCGCCTGCCTTTCATTTTGTTGCGGGCCAGCGCCCGTTGTTAATTTCAATGCCGCATGTCGGCACCCATCTGCCGGATTGCGTGCGGCATCGGCTCACGGAGGAGGCGATCACCACACCGGATACGGATTGGCATTTGGAGCGACTTTACGAGTTTGCCGGGGCCCTTGGCGTATCGCTGCTTGTCGCGACGCATTCGCGTTATGTGATTGACCTGAATCGTCCGCCTGACGGCAGCAGCCTGTATCCGGGACAGAGCGTGACCGGATTGTGTCCGGTGGATACTTTCAGTGGCGCGCCGCTGTATTTGAGGCCGGCCGACCAGCCGGATCAGCAGGAGGTGGCTCAGCGAAGGCATAGCCTCTGGGAGCCCTACCATGCCCAGATCGCTACTGAGCTGGCCCGCCTCAAGACTGAACACGGTATGGCCGCTTTGTGGGATGCGCATTCGATTCGATCACAGGTGCCACGATTTTTTGCGGGCCGTCTGCCCGACCTGAATCTTGGAACAGCCGATGGCGCGAGTTGTGATCCACGGCTTGCGGCAACTCTTTTGGACATTGGTCAGAAAACCCAAGGCTATACGGCGGTGCTCAATGGTCGATTCAAAGGCGGCCACATCACGCGCCATTTTGGCGCGCCCTCCCAGGGAATCCATGCGATTCAACTGGAGATGGCGCAATCTGTTTACATGGAGGAGGATTATCCGTTTGAGTATCGGCCACTTCTGGCTGCAAGGATTCAGCCCCACCTGCGCCGCATGTTGGAGGCAACACTGAATTTCGTCGAGTCGTTTGAAGCATCATGAGCCGAGTATCGACCGACATTGAATCAAAGAGTCTTACTAAGGGAGCATTCATGTCAGATCATCAGCGCAATCGTCAGGGACCGTTGGCTGGCCTGCGAATTGTGGATTTCACGCGGGTACTCTCGGGACCATTTTGTACGGCACTCTTGGCGGATTTGGGCGCCGAGGTAATCAAGGTGGAGCCGCCGCAGGGCGATGATTATCGGGCGATTGGGCCGATGCGCAATGGCCACAGCGCACTTTTTAGCGTGATGAATCGCGGCAAGCAGAGCGTTGTGCTGGATCTAAAGCAGCCAGAGGCTGTGGCTTTGGCAAAGGAACTGTGCGCTCAGGCGGATGTGATTGTTGAGAACTTTCGTCCCGCAGTAGCCGAAAAACTCGGCATCGGCTACGAGGTCATTCAGCAAATCAACCCGCGGGTGATTTACGCCAGTATTTCTGGATTTGGCCAGACTGGTCCTGCGGCGCACCGGCCCGCCTATGACATTGTGCTTCAGGCCATGACTGGGCTTATGGAGGCGACTGGCTCTCCGGATGGGCCGCCTACGTTGGTAGGGGAGGCCGTCTCCGACGTGGTCAGCGGTCTGTTTGCGAGCTGGGGGATTCTTGCCGCCCTGCTGGCTCGGGAGCGAACGGGTAAGGGTACACAGGTGGATATTGGCATGTTGGATTCCACCTTGGTGTTCAACGCCACCTCTGTTTCGCGTTACCTGTTTACTGGAAAAAGCCCTGCCCGGGTCGGCAATCGACATCCTCTCTCGGCGCCGTTTGGTGTCTATGCCGCTGCAAACGGCCACTATGTGCTGGCTGTCTTAAATAATAAATTGTTCGGCAAGCTCTGTGAGTTGCTTGGTCGGCCAGAGCTCGCTCATGATCCGCAGTTCACGTCTGATGAGGAACGTTCGAAAAATGAACCGATACTTCGTGCTGCCATTGAGGCGTGGTCTCGACAGCTCACGGTGGAGCAAGTGATTCAGCGTCTCGAAGACGGTGAGATTCCGGCGGCACCCATCTGGAACATCGAACAAGCCCTCAATTCTCCGCAGAGCCTACATCGGGCGGTGATTCAGCCGGTTGAGGACCCCGAGCTGCCCGGCCTTCGATTGCCGGTTCAGCCATTGAAATTCTCAAGCTATCCGCCAACCGTCGTCGATCGCGCTCCTCGACTTGGTGAGCACACTGACACAACCCTCATTCGCCTTCTTGGGCTCTCTGCCGAGAAGATTACCCAACTGCGGGATCTTGGCGCTTTCGGTCATGCTTCCCCACCTGCTGACAGGAGTCAGGGATGAAACCTCGATTTGGTATTGCGCCTGATGATCAGGCTTTGGCGGACGCCATTGTGCGTTTTTCGGCCGAGGAATTGGCACCTCGAGCACAGGAGGTTGATGATCAAGAGATCTCCACGGTGCGGTATGTCCCGCTGCTGGCCGAACTGGGAGTGATGGGTATGAATCTTCCAGAGCGTTGGGGTGGAACGGAGATCACACCAACTGCGCTTGTTTTGTCGCTCGCCGCAATAGCAGAGGCCTGTACCTCCACCTCGTCAATGATTGGTGCGCATTTCCTTGCCACTGACTCGATTCTGATGGGCGGGGATGACGAGTTACGGCAGCGCTATTTGCCTCAGGCCGCCACCGGGAAAAAACTTGGTGCTTTTGCCCTCACCGAACCCCGCGCCGGATCCAATCCGGCTGATATGGCCACGCGCGCCACCCGGGAGGGGGGCAGCTACCACCTTAGTGGTACCAAGCACTTTATCTCGAATGCAGGGGAGGCCGATTTCATCGTGGTTTTTGCCAAAACCGATCCAGCAGCGGGGCATCGAGGGATTAGTGCATTCGTGGTCGACAAAGGAACACCCGGACTGCACATTTCGGCTCCAGAAAAACTCATGGGGATACGCGGTGCTCATGCATTTGAAATATCGATTGACTGTCGAGTGTCCGAGAGTCAACGCCTTGGCCAGGAGGGAACGGGGTTTCGCACGGCCATGCGGATTTTGGATAACAGCCGGATGGATGTGGCGGCTACCTGCCTTGGAATCGGGGAGGCCGCGCTGGCCGCCGCGGTCGACTGGGCCCAGAGTCGCCAGGTGGGGGGTGAGCCACTTGCCGCAAAGCAGGGGATTCAATGGAAGTTGGCGGACATGAAAATGCGGCTCGAAGCGGCATGGCTGCTCACCTTGCAGGCCTGTGCCAAGCGGCAGGCAGGCATTGCATTCTCGGCGGAGTCAAGCATGTGCAAACTTTACGCCTCCGAGATGGCAGCGTTTGTTGCGGATGAAGCACTTCAGATTTTCGGAGGCTATGGCTACACCCGAAGCCTGCCGCTTGAACGTTATGTTCGAGATGCCCGCATCATGCGGATCTATGAGGGGTCATCGGAAATTCAGAGAACGATCATTGCGCGCGGAATGCTTTCACCACGGCCGACCTGAGCACGAGGGGAGCCTGGTTTTTCCGAATTCGTGATGGGCCGATGTTGCGGATTAGGCGGCAAGTGGATCGAGTGACACCTTGAGCGCAGATTTCGGCATGCCGTGTTCCCAGGGTAAATCCACTGGGTACTCTTTGAGAAGGCAGTCATCGGGCAGGCAATCAATCGGTGTGAAGTTTCGATGGGCGATGTATTCGGGGCGCTTGAATCGCCGAATATGATTGCTTACAGCACATAAGCTAAGGTAGACGCTGACACGATTGAAAGGCGAAAGGTTGCTGCTTGACGCATGGACCAGGCAACTGTGAAACAACAACATTGATCCGGCGGGGCCTTTGGGGCTAACAATACCGCCATTCTTTCCACCCGCGCGATTGACCAGCTGACTGATGAGCTCGTTACTGATGGTCCAGAGCGGGTAACTCGTGGTGGTGAGATCGTGAGACGCGTCGATAACCCCCTTTTTGTGACTGCCCGGAATAAACATAAGCGGTCCATTGAACTCGTATACGTCATCAAGAAAAATTGCGATGTTCATCGCGCGTGGCTCAGGCATTAAATCATCATTAAGCCAAGTGCCGTAATCCTGGTGCCACTGCCACACATCGCCTTCGAAGGCCATCTTCCCGTTGATCTTGAACTGATGCATGTAGAGCCTCTCGTTAAAGATCTGCTCAACTGGCCGAATCATGCGTGGATGGCATGCAAGTCGGGCAAAGGGGCTGCTGTAGAGATGGGCTGCGAAATTGGTTCGTACCGCATCACTGTCCTTTTCACGAACGTTATAAATCTCTTGTCGTTGATAGAGCTCTGGTACCGCATGGGTAAGGGTTTCTGTTTCCTCGGGCGTGAATAGACCAGGAAAAAACAGATAGCCGTCTTGGTTGAACTGCTCAATTTGCGCTGTGGTGAGTTTCATCGTGTCGAGCCTCTTGAAGGGGTGAGTATGCCGCT
>Ga0129333_10000761_pt1 | contig 28049 bp, 44 predicted proteins | sample CPB6_08_DNA_FD_94474 | JGI IMG/M metagenome (GOLD analysis project Ga0129333, IMG submission 94474) | Freshwater to marine salinity gradient microbial communities from Chesapeake Bay, USA - CPBay_Sum_0.6_0.8_DNA | ecosystem: Environmental > Aquatic > Marine > Coastal | place: USA: Chesapeake... | reverse complement strand
TAACTGGCAAGAGATAGATGCAAATGAGTGTTGTAATCCTACAACCACTACAACCACTACTACAGAGGCTCCAGTGACTACAACAACTACTTCTACTTCTACAAGTACAAGTACATCAACAAGCACTACATCAACAACAACTACTGCAGGACCTGAATGTTTCTGTTATACAGTAGACAATCAAACAGCAGGACCACTTGATTACACATATACAGATTGTGGTAGTGAAGTACCTACATCTACAGCTATTCAAGCAGATACAATTTCAATTGTATGTTCTTCTACAGCTGTAACAGGGGATGATGGACTTGTTATCACTGGTGGAACTGTTTCTTGTAACAATTCAGAAGGTTGTATATAATAACAATCCCAATTAAATAATTATGGCAAAATCATTATTCCCTGATGAGATGATGAAATCAGGAGAATTAAACTTGGAAACAATAGCTGGGAAGCTTACATATTTTCATGAGCAATTACATTTAACTCACTGGCAGACGAAAAGTTATGCAGAACACCAAGCTCTAGGGGGATTGTATGATTATGTACATGACTTCAAAGATGGTGTGATAGAAAAGCTTATGGGATATACAGGCAAACGTCCTACAGCATATAAGATAGAAGCTCTAGGTGCTACAGATTCAACAGCAGTTGTCACAGCACTTATGGACTTTGCAAGTAACTTAAAAAGTTATGCTGAGACAAACAGTTATCATGATATAGCAAACCTGGCAGATGCCTTAAGTGGTGAAGCTGCTAAAACTAAATACTTGTTAACACTTTCCTAATGCAGGTAAATAAGAAATTCTTCCCTCAAGTAATGCAAGATAATGAATTAGCATATTTTGCACATCTTGAGGGAATTATTGCTTCAGTTGATGAACTTTCTACGTTAGAGATTACTAAGAATCCTCTATCGTATCACTTTAGATTGGCTCCCTCATTGCCTAAATACAATGAGATGTTGCTACAGGAGATACTGAAACTACATAATCTTTTTCAGATCAAACTTAACCTATCTAAAAGTATTAAAAGTTCTGCAACTATAGTGTTTGAAATAAATTTGGAGGATAGGTAAAAAATACATATCTTCGTGACTAAACCAAAAATATAATTATATGGCAGAAGTAATCAATTTTGAAGACGTAAAACAAGCTCCTAAGTTTGATCCTACAAAGAGATATATCTGGTCTCCTGATGTAAACTTTACATTAAGTGGGGGTGACTTTGGATTATTATTAAATGCACTACGTGCAATCACAAGCACAAAGGAAGCACAAACTATCTTATTAGCTCATGATGCAGGTGATGTTCTTGAAAAGACATTAGCAAATGCAGTAGAAGCTGGTGTAGTGGTTGAAGCTCCTGAGGTTCCTAAAAATAGTATATAATGGCAACAGTTAAAAAAATGAAAAAGGCTCAGTCAGGAGAATACATGTCTTACTCTCCTAAGGAAAAAACTTATGAGTACACTAAGAAAGTAAACAGACCAGAAGGTGTTAGATACTATAGTGCTAAACATCCTAATGAAGGAAGTGCTATGACATTTGTTAACTTTAAACAAAGAGCTAACCCTGCAGATTCTACAAGAGCTATGGATGTTGAAAAAGGTGCATTCAAAAGATTGAATGAGCAAAAAAAGGGTGGAAAAACTTCAAAGACTAAAGCCAAAAGTGGTAAAACAATGTTAAAACGTGCTGATGGTTCATACTCTCAAAGAGGATTATGGGATAATATTAGAGCTGCTAAAGGATCTGGTAAGAAGCCTACAGCTGCCATGCTTAAACAAGAAAAGAAAATAAAAGCTAAAACTAAAAAATAATGGCAAAGATTAAAAAAGACAGAATGGGTAGCCTATCAGGAATGAAAGCTTCTGATAAACGTGTAGGACCTGTTGATCCTCAAGGTGCTTGGACTAAAGTTCAAGAAGCTACTTTGGCTGATGCTAGAATGACTCCTAAATTAAAAAAGGATAAAGAACTAGGTGCTACCAAAATGAAAATGGGTGGTAAGATGGGACGTTCTGAAAAGGCATATGGTCTTCATAAAAAGACAGCTGCTCACAAAGAGATCAATCCAGCTAGCTTCAGAAAAGCTGCATTAAAGCGTGAGTCTGAAGTAATGGAAAAACGTAGTGGTGAGATGGCTCCTAAGTTAAAGTCTAAAAAGAAATAAGATGGCAACTGCAAAAAAGAATTGGATACAAGGTGCTGTAAATCCTAAACATAAAGGATATTGCACTCCTATGACCAAAGCTACTTGTACTCCTAAACGTAAAGCGTTAGCTAAGACATTTAAGAAAATGGCTCAAGCTAGAAAAGGAAAGTAATGGCTAAGTTAAAAAAACTTATCACTAAAGGATTAGGTGGATTACGTAACACAAAACCTGAGAATGTTACTTATGGTAATGGTGTTAAGAACCCACAAAAGGCAACAGCGTATGTAGGTAAGGGTGTTCTCAGAAATGGAGACACACTTACAGCTATCAAAGGTCACTTCAGTCCTGTTCCTAATGGTCATCTAATTAAAAAAGATGGTACAGCATTAAAGAATGGTGGTAAGATAAAATGTTGGACAGGCTATGTCAAGAAGGGTACAAAGAAGAAAAGTGGTAGAACAGTTAACAACTGTGTTAAAAAAACCATGGAAGATGGAGGAAAGGTGACAGTAATGGCTGGTGGTGAGAAACATGTTGTATATAAAAAGACTAGTCCTACAGGTATTGGAAAAGGCAAGAAGGGTAATATTATGGTTAACCATCCTACTAAAGACAAAGGCAAGTGGGACACAATAGATCTTACAAAGATAGGTAGAGCCAAGACTGTTAAACAGGGTGTAGCTTCTACAAAGAAATGGCACAAAGACAATCCTGATTACAAATACAAAGGTAAAAAGAAATAATCATGGCAACAGTTAAAAAAGTTATGAAGTCTGGTGGTAGCTCACCAGCATGGCAACGCAAAGAAGGAAAGAATCCTGAAGGTGGATTAAATGCTAAAGGTGTAGCTTCTTATAGAAGAGCTAATCCAGGAAGCAAACTAAAGACAGCTGTTACTACTAAACCTTCTAAACTTAAACCTGGCTCTAAAGCAGCAAGTAGACGTAAGTCTTTCTGTTCTAGAATGTCAGGTATGAAAAAGAAACTTACGTCTGCTAAGACAGCTAATGATCCTAATAGCAGAATTAATAAATCACTTCGTAAATGGAATTGCTAACAACTTAAAATCTTATAAAAATGAAAATGAAAAAGGCTGAAAAAGGTAGTGCTCTTGGAATGAAATCAGTTAAAGCTGGTTTTGATAAAAATCCTGGTGTTACACGTGCTGACGTTATCGTAGCTGCTAAGAAAGAAGCTAAAAGTGGTGCTAAATTAAAGAAACAAGCTGCCATTGCTATTGCTATGAAGAAAGCAGGTAAAAAACCAAAGATGGAAAAAGGTGGTACTGTATCTATGCAATTAGGTTCTTACAAAGGTGTAATTGGTAAGAATACAAAAGGCAAAGCTACAAAAGCTGTAGGTTTAACTAAAGCTAAGTATGGTAAGTCTATGGGTAAATGTAAAAATGGCTGTTAATGAGATATAAAGTAGGAAAACAACAAGCAAAGTCAGTAAAACCAATGACTGCTGGTAAAGCTAAAGGCTCTGGTAAACCACAGAGAGCTCCTAAAGTTGCTGCTCCTAAACCAGTTGATGGTAATTATATGAGAGAAGCAGACACTCCTCGTAGATTGCAAAGTAAAATGTGGCCTCTTAAACAAAAGAGACTATCAAAATGATAAAAGCCCCTTAATTGGGGCTTTTTTATGCAGGCAACTGACTATAATACTCATTGTCAAAATGTGGATTAAGTTGTATCACTCCAGATGGTTCAGTTAAGACCTTATCTGCATGAGATAACACTTCTTCACTAGGTTTTATTCCTAGTCCAGATATATGTAAGGTTTCCATTCCCCATCTATATATCATTGATGTGGGCACCTTCTCACAAATTATTGCACCATTACTAAAGGTAATTTCTGCATCTTCATCTCCTGACTTATGTGGCCACGTAATTCTATCTAGATATTTCTTAGTGTAGACATTTCCATTATTAATATTGGAACTCTTCTTCTCAAACTTATTGTTTACAAAGAAGAAATGATCTGTACTTCTGTATATATCATAGTCTAATGCACTTTCTATTACTGTGACAGCTACATTATATAAAGCTTCTGGAGCTAACAAATCATCATCATCTAGTCTATAGATAAAGTTGTGTGTACATTGTTTATAGCCCCATTTTAGTTTAGCAGCTATAGAGGGAAATCTTTCTTTTACGTTAAATATCTTGATGCTAGGATGGTCATAAACATAGTCCACTTCTGGGTTGTCATTTATAATTACCATCTCAGCACCAGCAACTCTTCTCTGTCTAAGAAAAGATTCTATAGCTTCTTCTAGAAGATGAGGTCTTTTATAGGTTATTGTTAGTAAGCTTATCATTTTGGTAGTATTTTTCCATCATTAAAATAGGTGGAGAGTATTATCCAATCTTTGCAATATATAGAGTTCCAGTCACTTTGGTGTTCTGGACCAAACCATGTTTCAGGTGCTACAACAATTTTGTTAGGATTTCTTGAAAGATATGCAGCCCACCAAGAGAATGATGAGTTAGATATAACAAAGTTTTGACACATAGAAAGAATCCACAATTGCTCATGACTTTTGTATCCTTCTAAGTATGTAGAATTAGGTAGATGTATATTCTCTTTACACCAAGAAATATCATCACTAGCAATCAAATAATGTTTAGTATTGGGAATTCTTTCAAGAGCTTTATGTATGTATTCTACACTTACTACTGGATGGTAGTTAGGTGAATATAAGTAATCACCTCTACGAACGTTTATAACTGTGGTGTTATCTTGAAATATAAATGGTAATTCTTTACGTATTCTCTGTTCAAATTCAAGAGGATAAGAAAATAAAGATTTAATATTCTCAGTGTATTTCTCAAAATAAGATTCACTTTGAAAGTATCCTACATATGCTCTTTGACTTGTATCTAGTGTTTCTACTAAATCAATCTTTCTAAATATGTTTTGAGTATAGTCATTACCATGATATAGAAGATAGTCTTTGTAAACAACAAAACGTTTGTTCTCATCTAATGCTCTTGCATACGCATGAGCAATCATAAACATGTTATTACCAAGTCTACCTCCTATATGACAGGTTATGTATTCCATTTACCAAATCATAATTACATCAAAAGGACTTACAAGAATAACTTGCTCATCTTCTGATAAGTCAACCAATTGACCTTGTGATACTTTAGCTGGATCTACTAACACTACATCACCTGGTTTAATTGTAGTTACAATGTCACCTACAGAGTGTACAGTTAACTTAGAGAACTTCTTAAGCATCTCCCTTTGTAATGCTTCTTTAGTGTTCTCATCAACAATTAACTTGTTGTCTTCCACTTGCTTTGGCACCTCTAAATAGATGCGATTGCCTAATAGTTTCATATTATTTATTTGCTAGGTTATTAAATCTTGTTATATCTTCACCACGTAATCTAATTTCTGTTTGATAAGTGTGACGTTCTCTTTTGGAACCAACCACTTTACCATTTTTAATATCAGGTACTTCTTCAGAACGCTCGTAATAATCATCAAATAAGATTAATAGTTCCTCCTCAGAAATTTGTACAGATCTAATCATTTTGCTAATGTTAAAACACTCTGTATATGCTTTACCATTTTCTGCTTCTCTTGTAAAAAAGAATAAATTGCTCATTTTATTATGTTTACTTGGTTATAAAAAGAATTAGTTAAATGCTGCACCTCATATGCAAAGGCTTCCTCTGTTTCAGAGTTAAGTTCCATACCTGTCCAATACATTATATTTAAGGCTGTATGGAATATCTCATGGGCTACAACACCTTTATCTTCAGATGTAGCCATCCATATAATTGGAGACTTACCATCGTTAATAGGAAATGACACAGCTCTAGCATCAAAGTCTTCAAACTTCACTGTAGAGTCTAGGTTTTCTTGTACATATTTGGTAGCAAATTGTATATCTTCTGTAATTAAGACTTTGACATCCATATCAAATGTATCTCCTCTCAATGTAATTACTTTGTAATTACTTGTCAAGTCAGGAGTGTTTTGTAAAAGTAACAATGCTGCAGCACATAAGATTACTCCTGATATAAATGCTACCCAGTTAATTAATTTCATATTTCTGTTTTAATTTTTCACGTCTTTTGTTTACTTCTTCATATCTAGTTGGGTCCATCTCTACTTGGTCATGTTCTTCCAATGTCAAAAGTATAATATTTTCCTCATCTAATGCAGCTTGAGGATACTTTTCTTTTGGTAGAATATGATGAAAGAATACTGTCAAGGGCTCTTTACCTAAGTAATCCATACTAATTTCTGAATAATGCAGTTTCTTTTTCCATATCTTTAAGAACAAGTCTTGCATTGGTTTGAAGTCATTTATAGGATGTTTCTCAGGTACTTTCACCTTAAACCCTTTCTTTGCTGCCAAAGGTTTTCTAGGTTTGTGATGAAAGCAGTATTCTCCCACGCATTTCTTACCACAAGTTTTACATGTGCTCATTTCAAACCAGTTGACCCAAAGCCTCCCTCACCTCTTTCTGATGATTCCAATTCAGGAACAACATTAAAAGATACAGGTAACACTTCTTCAAAATAAATTTGTGCCACTCTATCTCCTACACCATAAGGGAACTCTGGAACAGAACCTGTGTTAATGATAGGAGTAAATATAGCCATCCACTCACCTCTATAGTCTGAATCAATCACACCATAAGAGTTATTAAGTACCCAATTAAACTTAGTTAAGTTACTACGTGGTACTATGATGCCTTTGTAACCTTTAGGAATTTCAGTCTTGAATCCTAATCCTACACATATTTTGTATCCACCTTTGTCTGTTATGCTATGAGCATAAACATCATAAGCAGCAGCGTGCTCGCTACCCTTAATGGGCATGCGAGCATCTTCTGTTACCTTTTGCAATTTAATCTTCAATGGCTGGTTCATGTTCTTCTACTATTTCAATGTTTTTAATTTTGTTAATGATGCTATCTTTAATCTCATTGTAAAACTCTTCATTGTCTAATAACATACGTTTGAACTCATCAAGGTTGTATTTGATTTCATTGAATGTCATTGTCTGACCATACTTTCTACCAAGTTCATACTCATTCAATAACTCCATAATCTCTTTCACTTTATCAATACCTACACCATATACAATCTCAAAGCTTGTCATTCTAAATGGAGGACTCATTCTATTCTTTGCAGCTTTCACTTTAGTAATATTACCATAAGTTACATCACCATCTTTTGCAGCTGTCTTACTCACTTCTATACGAGCATCTGCTGCAAACTTCAATGCATGTCCACCTTGTGTTGTAGTTGGATTACCAAACATCACACCAATTTTTTCTCTATATTGACTAATAACAATAACGCATGTATTGTTTAGAGACATTGCAGATTTTAATTTAGAATATACACTACTATTCAATCTAGCTTTCAAACCAATTGAGCTATCACCAACTTCACCATCTAATACTTTCTTAGGAATTAATGATGAGTCTGAGTCAATAATCAATAAATCAACTTCACCAGTCTTAATCATTTCAATAGCAATGTTAAAACCTTCCTCACCACAACTTGGTTGAGAAATTAACATATCTGCAGTGTTAACACCAATTGCTTCAAAGTAATTTTTATCTACAGCATGCTCGCCATCTATATAAACTACTTTACCTCCTGCCTTCTGACATTCAGCAACAGCATGACCACAAATAGTAGACTTACCTGAGCCTTCCCATCCCATAAGTTCATACAACTTACCTTTTACAAATCCACCAGTACCTAGTGTAATCCAATCAAATCCAATTGAACCTGTACTGATTACATCATAATGACCATCTGTTTTGGAATCTAGTGCTAGCACTGTACCTGTGCCATATGCTTTGTTTAATTTATCCAAAGCTTCTTGGAGTTTAGAGACACCACTGTCTGTTGGTTTTACTGCTTTCGCCATAATTGTTAATTTAGTGTACAAATTTACTATTTTTCTCTGATATTTCCATACTTTTTTCGTTAAAAATAAAGCCCCCAAGATAGAAATCCCAGGGGCTGACACAATTAACGAAAAACAGAGATGCAAACATACGCATATAAACGCATATAAGTGCAAATTATTTTATCTTTTATTCTCTTTTGTTACCTTCTGTTACCTGTTTGTTACCTTTTATACCCTTTGGTTCATATGGACAATGCCTGCAGTTATTACCACAGCACTCTCCTCTTTCCTTATGATATTTCTCTGTGAAGATGACAAAACCATCTTCAAGATAATAATCAACGTCTTTTATGAATTCTTTCTTTTCCATACTATGCTATTTCACAAGCACCACCAGCACATGCTGCCACCTGACCAAAGTCTACAGTGTCATCCATTTCCATAACCTTAGTTAAGTCAATGGCTTTCAATGTGTTAATGCGTGCATTATATTGCTCTTCAGTAATATCTTCAAAAGGAGCTTGCTGATATGTATGATCAAATGCTGGTAATACAGAAAGACCATTATAGTGCTCTCTATTTTCCCACATCCAACTTCCTACAGTTTCCCATTCTCCCTCTCTAACAGATATTGTAGCTGAGACGTTATGTGTATTGTCACCTTCTACATGTCCTGGATTAATCCATTCATTAGAGAACTTCTTAACACGCTCTAATGTATCAAGTGCTGTCTCTGTACGTAAGATAGATCCTTCTGGAGCCTTAACAGGAATTCTTACACAAACTGTATCCTTAGGACGTAACACATCATCTTCACATAGTTCAGGATGGTTAATCTCTAAGTATAAAGCTAAGTCTTCTGTCTTGTTAAATCTCATTGTACGTAAGTAGTGTGGAGCATGCCAAGCGTGGATACCACTAGCTGTACCTAATACAAGACTAGTTGTACCTGATGGTTTGATACATGTTACACGTGCTGCTTCATTAGTGCCAATCAGTTCAGAAATCAATTGGTTTGTCTTTACAGCTATCTTAGCTGCCACTTCTAGGTTGTATTGAAGAACCTCACCAGAAGCAATACCAGTCATGCCAATACCTAATAAGGCATCTCTGAACGTTGTCATCTTCCATACATCACGTAGATAATGGAAGTCTGTAAAACCTGCCTGTAATGTACCAAAGAACGCAGCTGCTGTCACTCTATCGTTAAGGTCTTCTTGACATGTGATGTCAGATACATTCACCTCACATAGATTACAGAACTGATAAGGACGTAATGCTATCTCACAACAAGGATTAGTTCCCCAATCTTTATTGTTAGTCCAATAGATACCAGGCTCACCAGAACCAGAAGCTTCAATTCTCTTCCAAAGAGCTTTGAATTCATCTTCGCCTACTGTGCCTCTTTCCAAGACAGCTGAGTTGTTAGCTCTACCTCTTTGCTCATTCAATTCCCACCAGTTGCCATACTTACATGTAATCATTTCCTCATCATCATGAGAGAATAAAGCAATCATAGCTGATCTTCTGATACCACCAGCCAACACAGAGTTAGCAATGTGACATAAGATGTCATGACACTCTAAAGGTGTAAGCTTTGATCCATGTTCTTTACGCTCCATAATAGCGTCTATATGTGCTAGACATATCTTTAATGGTTCTGGACCAGGTGCTTTACCACCTGCAGTTACTAATCTAGCTCCTTTGTGTCTAATAGCTCTAAAGTCAAACTTAGGCTTAAGACCACCCTCAAAATAGAATTTCATCAAGACCTTAACAGCATCAGCCCAGCCCATAATACTGTCTTCAATAAGCCAGTTTCTGTTCTTGTAACGCTCATGCTTAATAATTGTAGGTAGTTGGTCTACGTGGTGCTTCTGTACAGAATAACCTACACCTGTACCTCCTAGCAATAGGAACATAGTCTCACTGAAGCTATGAACACTATCAATTGGTAGGAAACAACAGTTGTAGATACGTGAGTTGTTCACTTCAGCTGCAGGTCCTGCAAACTGGAGAGCTCTCATAGAAGGAAGAACTTTCTTCTTTCTAATAAATGTAGCACTGTCTTTGATTTGTTGCTCTAGATTAGGATACTTCTTAACCATCATGTTTTCATATCTATCTACTATCTCGTCCCAGGTTTCTCTTCTTTTTAGCTCTGGGATGTACTTTGCGTACTTGCTAAAAATGGTAATTTTGCTTAATGCTTCTAATCCTAAATCCATGCGTTAATTGTTTTAATTAGTTAAAAAATGAAGGGCTGCGAATTTACTGCAGCCCTTCGAGAAATCCAAGAGAATCCAAAAATTCTATCTAATTAAATTTCTTATTTTTGCCCCAAGTTCTGCATCATTGGAATGATCTTTAACTAATTTAGTTATTTCCTTGTTTAAGGTCATTAACTTTTCTAAATAAAGAGTTGCATCCATCAACTCTTCCTGTAAATGCTTGAGATAATTATCTTTATTGTTAGTTTCTAGAGTGGTGCCATACTTAGCTTGCCCTATCTCACTACGCTTAGCATACTTCTCAATTACCTCTAGAACTATCTGATCACTATTTTGCTTTTCCCACATTTCTACATTTGGGTCTATGTCATTATTGTAGATCATAACTTCTCATTTAAGATTTGAAATGCTGTCTCAATGGCAACCTTCTCAGCTTCTATTCTACTGTTATACTTAGTAGGCTGTGAATGAATAAGATCTCCTTCTACTACAGTGTATGTAAATATAGAAGGTCTATCACTATACATTACTAATATTTCAATATGTAATGAATGATCATCAAATACATCAAACAAAATTCTAGGATTTCCATCTATAAATTTTGCAATGTATTCATTATCAAACTCTTGTTGTTTTACCAACTCTTTAAAGTCTTCTGGTACATCTTCTGTATTCAATGAATCTATCATTTTGCTACGATAGAATTCGTTGATAACTGTAGCTGCCTCAGGATACTTTTCTAATAGATCAAGTGCCTTCATTTTCTACTTTTTAATTGTTTACCACTTTCAGCCCACCAGTCTCTCTCAAACTTCCATTCGTTAGGTTCTGGGTAGTTCTGCTTGTCTTCGTCAACTGATCCTGCTAAGAGAGCATTCTTTTCGCTCTCCATGTCACAGAATTTAATTACATCATCTATGCCATACTTGGCAATTAGATGGTCTAGTATTTCACTGTTATACATACTCTTTAATTTTATCAAGGTCTAATGTCTCAAATTCCTCAAAGAAACCATGCCAAACCTCCACATCATCTGGAAGCTCTACACCTAGTTTATCTTCCCAAAATTGTACTAAGTCTTCTGTTTTATTGAAGACTCTGTATTGCAAAGATATTTCATCTCTACGCATACCATTCTTTTTAATTTGTACAACTTTAGGGAATATTCCTTGAAAAGCAGGAGAAGTTTTAGAATATTTGCCCTGTTTTATCAATTCTATATCATTTTTTAGTTTAGAATTAATCTCATAAACAACCACTACATAACCATCTTCATAGTCATAATCATCTATGATAGACTTAGTTCTTTCATACTCTCCATCTAGAAAGTTTCTGAACTTATCTAAGTCTTCTGGTTTAAATAAGAGATACACAGCATTTTCATACTGTGTTTCTCTCTTTCCATCTTTTATATATCCATTTACAAATCCATTGTCCAACAATTTGCCTTTGTCAATGCTAAGAGTAGGAACAATGAAAATGCTAGTGATTGTGTGTTTTCTTTCCATGCTTATCCTAATTTTACAACTCCATTATTAATATAGTTCTCTCTAGAGATGTTCCATTTGTCATTCTCCAAAGCCCACTTAAGGTCTTCAATCAACTGTTTAACACCTGGATATTGTCTTCCTTTATATTCAAATCCTCTGTATGCATCTTCCATGTTTATATCAGACATTGTATATACTAATGGATTCATATAGTTTGTGCTGTCACAAACAATGAATTGAGGATATAGAATAGTATAATCACCATAGCCCATTTCACTTGCCCAGAATTCTGCAGCTTCACGATATAGATAGCCTTGGATGTAAGCTCTACGATATAAGTAATACTCATTGTAGAAATTCTCTACAGACCATGTACATTTTAAGTCATACACTTGTACTGTCTTTTCCTCATGATCTACAACAACCTTATCCATCATAGATTTGAACTTGTGACCAAACAGTTCATATCCTTCTACTTGTAACTGATTGTACACAGAATATCTAGAGTCAGATGTAAGATTTACAATGTCTGCTGTGACTGGATTAGTCTTTAATTCTGTCACAATTTTTTCAGCATTTGTGACATCTTGTGTAGTTACAACTGTAAGATTCTTAGCTCTAACTTCTCTAATTTCTTTATAATATATCTCTGCTTCAGATCCTACAAACTTAGTTAAAACAGCATCCAATTTAATTTTAAATCCTGAGTCTGTATATGCATCTTTACATAAGTCTTCAAAGCTTCTAGTTACTACACCATCTTCAGCTGTAGCTTCTACAGTGTGTTTATACAATGCTTCTACAAACTCCAACATCAAACCAGTTGGTGTAGACATACATGTAGACAAATGAAATCTTTCATCAAATAAATGTGGTTCCATCAATAATGTTTCCACCATTCTGCCCATAGTGGCAGCTTTACTATCTTCATCCTCAACTACTTCGTTAAGAATATACTTCTTATGATACTTCTTCCTATCCATGGAGAAGTCCTTTAAACTAGAACTACTGTCTAGATAAATTGCTCTGTACTGAGTCTCTGTTTTTACTGGTCCACTAATCATGTCTGTTGTCTTTAAAGTCTTTAATAATTTGATCACCCATGGCTCTAATCTCTCTTGGTACCTGTTTGAACCACCATCTCACCTCCATTTCATACTCACGTCCTTGGTTGTCTAGTCCTCTAGGATTAATCAGCCAGAAGTTATAATCCTTTCCTTCATATGTAACAGAGCCCTCATACCATATTTCAGTGAAAGATGGCTGTCTGTTAATAGTTACTACTACATTTTTTTCTTCACTCATTTCTCTGCTATTTTAGTAGGTTCCCAAAGATAGGATAGCAAATGGTATGGCTTATCTCCATACTTTGGTTCAGCAATATACTGTCTTCCAACACATTTTGTTTTGAGATCTTCTGGTGTAAGTGTCATAGACTTACCTCTGTACTCAATTTCATAGTTTTCATTCTTTCGAATGCATTCTCTTACATTGTGATCAATTAGATCAGCGTACTTCTTGTCATGAAGTTTAATGATTGTTCTTTTCATTTTTATCTGCTTTTGTTTTTTTGTCGTGGCATTTCTCACATAAGACTTGTAAGTTATCTACTTCACAGAACAATCTCTCTACAAATCCTGGTAGGTCCTTTGATGTTGTCAAAGTTCCTGCAGGCTCAATGTGGTCAACATTAATCTTCTTCTCTATAAACCAATTCTTGCACATATTGCATTGATACTCATACTTTTGTCTCTTATTGGTACCTTTATACAATCTGCGTGCCTGAAGCTTAGCTTCTGTAATAGGCTTCCAAAATCTAGACTTTTGTCTAAGTGCACTGCGTATGAAACTCCAGAATGCTGATTCTGTCATGGTTCCATGGCATCTTGGCTTACTCACTACCTTTCTAGGTATCTTAGAGATTCTTTTCTTTGCGTTCTTTTTCATATAATTAAATTAAGCCCAGGGTTTCCCCTGGGACTACAAATTTAATCAATTTCTACAATTCTTTTAGATATTTCTTGTTTTATTTCATCAAGACTCTTAACAATTGTATAAACTTCTACAGCAGAAATAGCTGGTATGTTGAAGTCATACTTCTTACGCTCTGCAGTGAATCCTTCCTTAGCCTTTTCAGCTAAACCATCTAACTCACGTACAGCATAAGAGTCATCCAATTGTAATGTATCAAAGTCTAAGTCATGCAAGATTTCTGTTGCTTCCTCACGTGGCACAGTCATAATTGGTAAATACTCCCAACATCTGCCCTTAGACTCACCAATACCTACAACCTTCATAGGATTAATTAATACAAGAACGCTGGTATCACCACAACCTACATAGTGAATCTCATCACTAGTAAAGTGTAAACCTTCAGCACCACAGTCATCAGTGTTCCAACGACATGCATTTGGGTCCATGTTCACAGCTCTACCAATTCTGATATCAAATGTTCTTGTATGAGCATCTGTGAATCTATTCTCTGATCTATTAGGCAAATCAAGATAAAGCTCAGTTAAATTACCAATCTCTTCACCATGGTCTACACGTATAGTATCTACATATTGACCTTCACCATCACATTCACAACATGTATAATCATCATCAAATCCTTCTTCATCGTCTTCACTAGAAGGAACAGTTCCTGTACCATCACAATAAGAACATGTAGTTAATTCATCTCTAAACATAGCATCCATGTGAACTAACTTATACTCACCATTTTGTAAGAATACAGTATAGTCATCTGGTTTCTTCTTCCATACAGCTTTTACTTTATTATATGCATTAGACACAAAGTGTACTAATTCAGTAGATCCATGCAATGTAACTACGTTTCTCAAAGCTACAAAGAAGCCCTGCTTAGTAATCTTAAAGCTATTCTTCTTCAAGAAGTTAAACAACTTGTCAGCTACTTCAGCACGTGGGTTCAAACAACACCACATAAAGAATCTATGTAATGCTTTGAACTCATCGTTATCTGTACCATTGTGTCTACCTACTACATCCAAGAATTCTTCTACCAATAATGGAGGTAAAGTTCTATTGATGCCCTTTAGATACAAAGAACCTTCTTTCATTTCAAACTCTTCTAGTGTAGCTAGATATTGAGCTCCTCTTTGAATAGCTTTGGCTCTTTCATACTCAGCTTCAGCTTTTCTTCTTTGTTCTTTAATCTCATCAGAGCTTACAAGATCAAATAAACAAGCTTCTGTTGTACATGCTCTAGCAGCATTGAAATCTTCTGATGTTGCTGGAGCTTTGGTAATGATGTTGCCATCGTTCATCACAACAGTCAACGTGTCGTTAACCATCTTGATGTTTAGATAGGGCTTTTCACCTTGAATAGGAGAAGGGACTGTCTGCCCCTCCTCGTTATCCAATTGAATGAAAGCCTGCTCAATTTTGTTTTCTACTACTTTTTCAATAGTGCGTTCAATTGCACTCTTAAACCACTTCAAACTTAGCATGTTTTCTGTTTTAAATTGTTTCTAATTCTGTAATTGTGTCTTGTGTTAATGCTTCCTCTAAAGGTGCATCTTCTGTTAATTTTAACGTATAATGTTCTAAGTTAACTCTATGTTTGTGATACTTAAATAGATCTGTAAGAGCTTTGATTAAAGGATGATTATCACTACATGTATAGTGCATCACTCCCAACATTTCATTTAAGAAAGGTAGCTTCTCAAATACTTCATTCACTTGCTTATAGATCATATATATAGGTTGGTCAAACAAGTTGTGTTCTTTAGCATAATCTATAATAGTTTTCTTTACATTGCCATCTGCATAAGGTCTACCATTGATTCTATTATACTCACTTAAAATGGTTAACTTATCACCAAGATCTTTAGATACAGTTGATACTATATTAATTCTGTCAAATGTATATCTTTTATCTTTAATCATTTGTTCTATTAAGAACTCTGTTGCCATTGTTCTAAATGGTCTGTTCTTTCCTTCCATAAATTTATCAATTGTTATCCAGTTATGTAAATCAGCTTTCTGTAAGTTATCATAAGTTGCTTGTGCAACAAGAACAAAGTTAGCATGTTTGTCAAATACTGACCACAAGCCATCCATTCTTTTCTTATCAGATTCCTTAGCATAAACGTGTAACTTAGATAATTTATGGATCTCCTCCATTTTGAATGTAGTAGGAACAAACTTAGCATATTGATCAGTCATATTGATCTCCATCTTGGTACCTACTTTACCAGAGAATTCACCTTTCATTCTAACTTTCTTAACACCATTTACAGTGGTAGGCTTAGCTAGAACTTTCATTCTCTTAGCCTTCTGAGCATCTGTCCAAGTCTGTGGAATCTCAATAGCATCACAATCAATAAAGTCTTTAGAAAATAGACTCACTACATACTGCAGCTCTTTGATAAGTTGTCTCCATTGAGACTTAGGATAGTTCTCTAGATTTAACAAAGACCAGTATGTATGATAATCAATTTGAGTACCACTTCTAAGTTTAAAAGGTTTATCTTTCTTAACAAAGAATACAGTTTTATAACTATCTCCTAGTTGATTTCTTAGATAATCCTGCTTAGTTTTTGTCAATCTATCTGCAAATACATACACACCACCAAAATGAGTTTCCATATCTTGAGGTCTCAAGTTAGTAGTCCAATAGTTCTTGGCATTGTTAAATCTACCATTTTGATATCTATACTTAACTTGATACTCACCTAAGAAATAATCTTTACCTTTCTCAGACAATCTTTTAAGATCTAAAAATTCTACACCTTCTAGTTTAGGTTGTTTCATAGGAGTAGTAGCAAGTTCAAGAATTGTTCTTATATCAACTCTATCACTTGCTCCTATAATAGAACCATCTATATATCTATTGTAGCTTCCATGAAACTCCATAATAGATTTGATGTCAGCTTTCTCTGTGATGTTCTCATTATACTTCTCCATAAAAACATTGGCTACAGTTTCTATCTTCTTAAGAATGGTCTGTTTAGCTTCCTGTGTATATCTAATAGCTTCTCTATTTGGAGTGGGGAATAATCCATCACTAAGACTAAATCTCAAAGCTATCTTCATATGAATTCTATCAATACCAAGCTTCTCCCAGTCAATTGGATAGCTAACATTATCTAGACATAAATGCATCTCATTACTTAATGCAAGACTAGAATACTGATAGTGCTCAGATCTATGTATTGTGAAATCATTATTAACCTGATAACCAATAGTTGGATCTACATCAAAATACACACTATCAAAATAAGCTAGCTGCTCTTTGATTTTGCTAGTAAAGTTATGTCTATCATAATAGCTTACAGGTACAATAACTTTTACACCATTACCTTCTGTGGTTGTAGTTTCATACAAAAGATCAATACTGTTTGTATCTTCTCCTTCGTACATCATATATTTACGCTCTACACCATTTTTTCTAGCTACAAAATAGAAGCTAGAGCTATACGCTAATGGAGCTTTGAATCCTAAGCCCATCATACCTAGTTCTGTATTGCTATCACGCTTGGTTGACTTACCATATTTGCTGATGATATTAACTACATCATCTGCATCTAAGCCAATACCAAAGTCTTCAACAGCAAATTCAAATGTATCTGCCTTCGCTGCTCTTTTAAATGAGACAATGATAGGCTTGTCACTTCCAGCTCTTCTGTGACTATCTAGTGCATTAGATGCACATTCTCTGATAGTAGAGCCTATTGAATCTGAATAAAGATTCTTACTTAACATCTGCATCAATACCTGTGCAGAATCTAAGTCTAGTGACATTTTCACAGTTTCCTGTGTTTCTCCTTCTTGGAGGATGTGTGCTTCTGTCTGTTTTTCTAAAATCATTGTGTTAGTAGTTTACTGTAATATTAAATTCTTGTAGGATTTCTTTTGCTTTGATTATATTTTCTATTGTTTCTTGGTCTGTAATGTTATCTCTGTTTAACTTAAGGATTCTAGTATCTCTTGGAGAATTAGCAAAAGCTTTCCAGATTCTAGTAAGTTTCCATGGTTTATCTTTAAGGCCATACATGTTACCACTATCTGCTTGTGCATTTTCCCACCATTCTCTAGATTTTACAACATTAACAGGTACAAAATACTGAAATGTACCACCTCTACCATTACCAAAATAGATTCCCACTGTGAAATCATTACCATTAGCAACTGCTACTAAGTCTCCTCTGTGGATATCTCCACCATGTTTAACTGTGTACATAATTGTGTCATTTAAAAGGGTGTGTCTAACATCCAATCTATCTCTAGATTGTTGTTTTCCTTTAATATTTTGTTAATCTTTGTAAATGTGCCTTCTGTATCCCAATCAGTTTGTTTATAAGACGCACTGGCTGGGTGGCTCAATGTAAAATGCCATGTAAATGGTGCAACATATTTCTCATATCTAGCTGCATCTTTACCTAAGAATAGTACTGGGGCCCCTGTAGTGGCTAATACTTCTTCAAATACATATTTAGTAAATGGTTCCCATAAGTCTATGTGAGAACCTGCTTTATTGATTTCTGTAGTCAAAGCTGCGTTATACATCAGAATGCCCTGCTTAGCTAGGAAAGACACATCTGGTGGTCTTTCACATGTTACACATAATCCATTAAACATTTCTTTCTCAATACCATCATAAAACTTCTGCAGAGAAGGTTGTAATACTCCTGTTGTTGAACAGCCCATTAGCAAACCATCTGCTACATATTCTCCATTCTTCATAGAGTGATATGGACACATACCTACCATAACCAACTTTAGGTCATCATAAGGTGTCTCATAGAAGCATCTATAAACATTCTGAGAGAGAGGAGCAATTTTCTTGCCCCTCTGACTTTCAGATTTGAGATATTTATAGATCTTATCACATGCTTCACTTTCAATAAAAGGTTGCATAAATCTATGCCAAGAAGGATGAAACTGATCTTTAAATTTCTCCCAATTCATATTAAAATATTGATATTTGTGTAAACATTGGTTCCTCTACAAGTTCTGGTTGAGGCATATAGTTATTAAAGAACTTATGTGCTTTGATATGACGATCCATCCACAGACCTGGATGTGTTTCTTTCATAGCAAACGTTGTATAATTGTACAACTCCCATAAGCTATCCTTTGCATTGTAATCATGCGTAGGAGCTTGTAATTCTCTAGAGATAATATTCAATTGTGTAGATGTAATAAATTGTTCTTCAATCATCATTCTACCAATTAACTCAGCTTTGGTACGCTTAGTGATTTGTATTTGCTTCATTTGCTCTCTTTGCTTTTGCATAAGAGTAAATGTATCTGCTGCACTTTTGATGTAATCTGTAATAGCACCTGGTGCAAATGTTTGAATCTCACCTACATGCTTCTTTTTGAATGCACCAAAATCACCTGATACACAACCATTAGAACATACTAATATACGTGTACCAATAGCAAACTTTAATGTAAGCTGTTTGTTGTAGCTATTCTGCCAACCAACTTGCAATTGCATTTCACTGTCTGCTACGTTACTGATAGAAAATCTACCATTAGCAACCTGACCATCCACTGCAGCAGAATAAGTCTCTTTGTCTAAGATGAATCCTGCTTTCTCAATACTGTTTAATGTTAAATCAATCAAAGATGAATGACTAACAGGCTTATATGTACGTGTTTGTACTGGAACTGGTGTATTCATTATTAGTTCCTTTGTTGTGTTAAATGTGTCCATTATAACAGGTTTTTACTTTTTAAATATGTTTCTATTGCTTTTAATCCATGGGCTTTTGCAAGATCAGCCCAATCTTTGATGCCTTCTGCTAGATACTGACGTGGGACGTTAGTATAATCAAAATCAAACATTTCTGTAATCTGTTTGGAATTCTGTACACCTACGTCATCAGCATCAAAGCTAAGGATTTGTCTATCAGAGTTGGCTTTTAGATATTCTACATTCTCATGAGAGAAACATCCAAGTCCTTCATTCTGGACAGCACAGCTGCATGGGAATAACTTCTTCATCACCATGTAATCTTTCTTACTCTTGTTGATGAACGCTACGCTGCAGTCTTTGATATTCTCTTTACCATCCATTGCTGTGATAGGAACATTGTTAGGCATCCATTTGTGTTTCTTGTCAGCAAATGGCCTATAAATCTTCCAATACTGTCCTTCATAAAGGTACCCAAATCTAAGCTCATTCTCCCCTAATGGGAATCTTTGCTTATTAAGATATAGTTCTTTGATAGAATATATGTTATTATCTCTTAGGTCCTGGATATCCTGGTGATACTGGGCCCAATAGTCCAACTCATCTTGTGTAAACTTTCTAACCTTCACCTGAATCAGGGAATATCTTTTCTCTATCTCAGGTTGTTTGTACTCAGATATAATCTTCTTGTACTCTCCTGTCATAATACCTGTAGAAAGACCAAGACCAAAGTCTCTATCTATCATTTTCAAAGTATCACTGACACTAGGGAGATTGTGAAGCATCTGTACAAAGTTAAAACAGTCACCACGTAAGCTGGTATCTGCATAATCTATAAACATAAGATAGCCCATCTTATTACCAATCATAAATGATGGATTGTTCTCATGTCTAAATGGAGAATAAGTCACCCTATTAATCTTCCAGTCATGATTAGGCATGTAATACCTAAATATGTCATACTCTGATATCCTGCTTAGAATAGCATCTATAGATAGCTTTGTTTTTCTTTCTCCACTAATCATAATACAAAGTTAATGAAAAAGCCCCATAGAAATGGGGCTAGTTCTTATTTTGGGGGTGTCATACTAATAATCACTGTCATCATCTGCAATTACCTTGTCAGATGCTACTAAATTGTCTTCAGAGTTGTACTCTCTTAATTCTTTAAATGTAAAGAAATCTTTACAACCATACTCACCTACAACATTCAATACAAAACGCTCATGAGGTTTTAAGTCTTTAGAACTCTTCTGACGCAATGCACTAACAGTCTCAGCTTTGTTGTAATCTAACAATCTGAATGCTTTGATGCTGTATGCAGGTAAGAATGCTTTGTTATATACATTCTGAAACTCTTTCACACCTTCTTCTGTCTCCTTACTGTTAATAGTTGCTAACGCTACAATGTTTGCAGCCCACTCACCATTGATTTGCTCTTTAAGTTCTTTAACATTACCCTTGATTAACTTGTTAAATTCTAATTGTAATGTAGATTTCTTACTGCTAAAGTCAATGTTGCTCAACCAAGAACGTAAGAAGTTATATAAATCTTCTTCACCAACAAATGCTACACGATTCTCTCTTTCTTTGAACCATGTTGGTAAGTTGTTTGGACTATCAGCCCATGTACAACGTCCTATGTTATTGATGTATTGTTTCTTTGTACCATCTCTATTTTCTTTCTCCTTGTTCTCAATAAAGAAAGTCAATTTGAATTTCTCTTGTGACTTAACTTCTTCTAACCAGAAGTCTAGACGCAATCTAGCATTACCATCTTTACTTGTACCTAAATACTCTGTGGCTTTGCTGTCTTCTTTTAATTGTCTTCCCAATACATCAGCATATTCTTCTGTTGTAGGGTTAACTGCAATTACTCGTGCTTCGAATAAGCCAACCTTTTTGGCAAATTCTTTTTCTTCAAATACTGGGTTTTGTCTTTTTTCTCCTCCAATGTTACTCATTTTTTCTGGATTTAATTGTTATTAATTGTAATATTCATCTATTGTATTTACTACTTCTTGTAAGTTATTAGGTATCTTGATATCTGCAAACATTCCATCTGGACTCTTTGCTGGATACTTCTTGAATCTATTAGTTACAAAATGATATGTGGCTGTGCCATCTTTGTTCTCTTCTACGTGTGTGTACAAACAAACTGTCAACAAACCTTCTAATACAATCTGGTTGTCAATCAATTTACCTGCAGTCTTAATCTTGTATCCTACAATCTCACCACCATCTTCAATAGTTTCAGGATGTGTAAAATAGAATACTTTTAAGTCATCACGTAAGCGTCTAGCTTCTCTGAATAGTTCTACCATGTCTTTAGCCATAATGGTAAACTTAGTAAATCCTACTTCTGTAGCTCTCGCTAACATATTGAAGCCCATAATGTAATTAGAGTCTTCAATAATAATGTTTTTAATGTGTGGTGCTTTCTCAGAGATAGTACGTAATAAACGTGTGATCTCATTAGCATCATCCACTTCCTTGTAGTTCTTGTTCTCTGCATTGTACAACTTCTCTGCTCCTTTGAAAGGTAATTCTTTCTTTGCAACGTTGATAATGTAAGTTTCCTTGGGGTCTAAATGTTTCACTGATGTTGACTTGCCAGTCCCTGTAGGACCAACAATTCCAATTAATTTGCTTGCCATGTTTTTACTGATTTTATTTGTCTAAAGGTACGTCAATTTCTTGAGATTTCAAAATATTTTCCTTAGTTTTTAATAACTCTGGATTAGCAAGTATATCATTATACATAGTCTCTACAACTGACTTATCTTTGCTCCATTTTACTGATGAACCATCTACTCTTATACCATACCAAGGTTGATCACTAAATGGTTCTACTTGTTCAACTAAATCTACTGTCATACGTATTTAATTTTACTTTTATCAAAGAATTCTAGTGCTTTGTTAAGCCACTTCTTTTCCACGTCCTCTGTGGAACACACAATATAAATATGTGCTTTCTTATCAGGTGTATTATATTCCATGGCCATGCATCTATTAATCTTTTGTGCAAGATTCTCTGCATTGCTATCGAAGTAATTGATTATCACTCTGTTAAGAGGTTTATATGTAACACCAGTATTACCAATTTTTACTACAGCTAAATGATTACCATTACCTGCAGCAAAATCTTCAAATACTTGTTTATCTCCTGCTTTGCTATGATATACAGGAATGCCTAGTGCATCAGCAATAGCTGTTACACCACAGAACACCAGAACACGCTCGTCTTTATGTTTTTGTAACAGTCTTTGTGTAAGCTGTAGCTTAGCAATGCTATTCTGAATGATTCTCATTCTAGCAAGACGTACAAACATAGCATTCTGACCCTTGATATCTAACTGATTTATAACCCATCCATATGCATCAAACTGCTTCTTTTCAGTCTTCCACTTACCCTTGTAGTTGAACTTAGTCATGTCATCTAAAGGAGTGGTTATTACAGTGATTTCATAGTCTGTGATTACACCTTCTTCAATAGCTTGTTCTATAGAATAAGTAGCTAAAACTGGTAGATCTAACTCTAATCCCAATGTTTCTTCTGTATATGATGACAAGGTTCCTGTGAGACCTAATATCTTTGCACATTGTAGTTCTTTTACAGCCTCCATTTGTGCTTCAGACAGCAAATGTATCTCATCAAGTATTACTAGGTCATAAAACGCAGCTGTGTGCTTTTTTATGGATAAATGAGTAGTGTATGTAATGTTGTGATTCTTATACTTTCTATTCTTAAAATCTTCCTCCCATGCAGCCTTAATCTTTAAGTCAGGGTAAGCAATCAGTATATTGATATCTTTATCTAGTTTCTCTAGAATGTTGATAGTCGTATATATCTTGCCAAACCTTGGACACAGATTAAGAATGCCAGACATACCATTGTTTAACCATACATCAGCAAACTCTTGCTGTCTCTTATCTCGTAATGTAAGGGTGGGGGCTGTTTTTACTGCCATAGCTTATAATTGTTGTTAATGACCAAAATAACCATTCTACATTGAAGGCTACATATGGATCATGCTTCTGTATATTATTCATAACAGATACTGTAGGAAACAATACCACTTGCCACCAGTGACTTTTTGTATTAGGCAATGTATTGTACGCTTTAAAATTCAATTTCATTATCATTTATTTAAAAAGAATGTTTTACTAGTAATATCACTATAAATGCTCTCATTCATATACTTGACCTTAGGTAGTTCTCTAAACATACCAATCTGGCCAAGAAATCCTAATCCTATTCTTACATCATCTTCCCCATAACTATTCTTTATTAGTCTTAATGATCTGAAATACTTAGCACCAAACTCATCTCTGAGCTTGTTCAGGTCATACCCAGAAGGGTCAGCAACCTTATATCTCATAGGATCAAACAATGCTAATACAACATCAGCATCATTCTGTGTTTGTGAACTTTCAGCAAAATCTTCTAGCTGTGGTTCTACATCACCATTCTTGATCCTAATAGGATTGTTTATGTCTCTGTTAAACTGGCTAACAATAACAGGACTGTATCCATACATGTCACGAGCATAACGCAGCTCATCAGACATTTTATCAATTGTCTGCTTCTTTGTAGGATAATCTTTTGTTGGCTTCAATAAGCCTATATGATCAATAACAACAATAGTGATTTCATTATCATTATTAGGTATATACCTTTTGTTATATTGATCTACATCTTCCATTACACCATTCTCTAGTGCATGGTCTCTCAAATGCTTTGATATACCAATTGGATTCTCTGGTCCATCAATGATAGTGATTACATCTTTCATTGTCTCTAAGTAATCCTCATACATCAAGAACAAATCATGTTCATCATGCGTCATTTTCTCTGTCCAACCTAACAACTTTGATACAGGGATTATTACACCTTGGTCTAGAAATATCTTTCTTGAGACCCATTTAGCAAACTTGTACGTTCTGCTACGCTCCATAGATCTATATATGATGCGTAACTTAAGATTTGGAGTCTTTTGACTAATAAACCAATCAAATGGATTTAAAACATATGCATCATCTAAGAAGCTAGTTTTACCACTACCAGTGAGTCCACCAATCAATGTGTACATAGACTTTCTGATGCCAATGTATCTGTTCAAACGCTCAAAGCCCATAGGTATACCATTGTTTCTACCATCTAGGCCTGCTTGAACTTCTCGTTTTAAATCTTCAAAACTCATATATCCATACCTTTAATTGGTTCAGCAGATTCTTTGATGGTCTTACCTTCTCTTATCAATTCAATGAATGGTTCAAATGATCTTTGGTTGAGATAGGTGAGACTGTTCTGCATAAATGTAAGTCTATTGACTTTTGTCTTAATAGAATTTTCTTTCTTTTGCAACACTTCATATTCTAGTGCTGCTATTAGTTCTGTAGCTGTATATTCACCTTCACCAACAATGTTGTTAAACTTAATTTTACAGTCATCTTTCTTTACACGCATACCACGTGTACCTGTAAATGATTGACTTTTGTATGTGAACGTATCAGTACCTGGATACTGGTTCCACCACTTATCAAAGTCAGAATCTGTTTTCTTCTTCTTTGGTAGTTTAGGTTGTTCTATCTCTTCATTTAGAAAAGATAGAACTTCCTTACCAACTATAGTAATTTTATTTGCTTCTGACAATAGACCTTTTCTGCGTACAATTTGATACATCATCTTCATCTTTGCATCATCTGCACACATTTCATCTACATCATTGCCTTCATCAACAAGTGTTATGAAGCATAACATATCTAAGCTGTATCCAGCTTTCATTAGCTCCTTAAAATGGGAGAACGTTAGCGTGAGGTTCATTGTTTTTCTCTAGTATTTTATCTGTGTCTATTACTTCAATACGAGCAGGTTGTTTCTCATGCAATGTCTTTTGAATTGCGTCATCCCAATCCTGTCCTATTTCATGCAAATATATGAAATCTTTGAGATATTCCCTCTCCCAATCCTCAATTATTTTCAAGTTTTGGTCTTTCATCTTGGTATTCTTTATTGTTCCAAAAATAAGCACAACTTAATGTTGCAACACCAAATCCATTATGATGTTCATCAAACATCATGTTTAATTTATATGGAGGCTCAGAGAAAAATGATTGTCCAAGCTCCTCAGCCTTAGCTGTATATCTGTGGCAATGCAATCTTAGCATGCAACTACCACCTTTGCACATTGAAATATCTGGCATATATTTAGTTTTAATTATTCTGCTGCCCAACCAAAGAACACCCATTTACCTAGTCTTTCTGTGGTGGATTTCTTATATGTAATTTTAGCTACCACAGGCTTTGGTCCAACTAATACTTTACGCATTATAACTGTAGTGGGAACTTGATGTTCTTCTGTATAGGCTCTAGCCATTTTAACAGCATCACCTTTCTGAGGACAAGAAGCAATAACTCTACCATCACCATAATACTCTTCCACTTCATACTTAAGTATCCATTTCTTAGTACCTGGTGTAACCATGTGCTCTACTTGAGACTTAGTTTTGTTCTTATTAGCAACAGGCTCTTGAATACATATTGCAGCACAATCTCTTTTCTTAAGTTTGTCTATTTGCATGTTTATGTATTCTTGCAAAGATTTACCACTTCTTTTAAATTGAGCTGTAAGATCTGCACATTGGTGTGTAGTGCTAATTGTACCATTATATGAATCATTTCCTGATTCTTCTATAGCCATATCTCTAGCAGTATCATATGCGTCTTGTAAAGACTTACCATGTCTATTTATTTCAAACCAACTTGCTCCCATAATTTAATCTTTTATTCTAAGGCCATATTGCAAATCAAACCAGTTGAATGTATCTTTAGCCTTATTGGTGTTAAACTTAAATGTCTTCTTAAGAAGAGGAATAGCATATGCTTTAAACTTCTCATGTTGTTCTGTGGTCATAGTCCATTCATGAAACCAATCAGGATTCTGCATGGCTTCAAACATTGTTCTATTAACCATCTTTAATTGAACATTTACTAAATGTTCTGCTATGTTAAATCTGTTTATTTTTGGCATTAGAATAATGTCATTTGATTTGGATTAACAATAATTTTTCTTCTTTTGCCTTCTGTTTTTATCTTGCTAATGATACGCTCAGCTCGTTCAATATAATATGCATGATTGATATTGTCTAAAGGGTGATCTGGTAATAGATGATTACATACTGTCATCACCCACTCACCTGCTTCAACCTGAGATACATCAACTGCTGTACTATCTGAATTCTCATTCTTAACCTTTAACAACTTCTCACCAGTATTACTTACATAATATCTGATAAGTTTATTGTAGATGGTTTTGTTTTCTTTGCTGTGTCCTTCATAGTGAAAGTCTTTGCTAGCCTTTTGTCTGAGACAAAAGTCATAAATATTTGCGTGATTATGAATGGTATCAGCCACAGGGATATCATGAGTATAATAACGCTCAAGTGCAATAGGGACAATCCTAGCACTTTTATTTTTGTGTAACTCAAAGTCAGTAAGGAAGTCACCTTTCTTTTTAATTTCTCCATCTGTTTTAACTGCTAAATAGTCATTTACTGTTGAGAATATAATCTTTTGATAATCTGTACGTTCTAACTCATATTGTGTTAGCTCAGACCACCACTTGTTAATCTCATGCATTTTATCTACATGAGATTTCTTAACCATAATGGTTACACCATCTGTATTTGCAGATATAACATGTATATCAGCTAATTCATATGCTTCGATCAACATAAGAAGACTCAATTCACCAGTAATAGTGGTGAACATAGTTAGTTGTCTATCATATATCCACGATTGCATATCAGATGATTTGCCATACACTGAATTGACAGCCAATTTTAATGCACCTACAATACCTTTAATCTTCTTATCTTTCTTAGCTAATGGCTTAAGTTCAAGTCTCTTCTCAAACATAGCCTTATATCCTAATAGGAATTCTTTACCTAAATGACCAGGATATCTACCATTGTTAATGATAATAGCAGGATAATAACTAGACACGTCCCAATCTACAATGAGTGTATCATCATCAGTTTCGAATACTTTGGGCTTGTTTTCTGTGTGTAGACCACCTTTAGCAAATGTATAGGTGTTACCATAGAATTCTAATGACTCTTTAAACTCATCCTTGATTGTTAAACGCTCTTTGCTAATCCTATTTAAGAATGCTTTTAGTTCTAGTGTCTGGAATGCTACATAATCAGCAATACAATTTCTCACTTTAACTTCAGGCCTGAACAATCCTTTCTTTGGTAGTTCAGAATACTGTATGTTCTTCTCTTGGCAATAAAACTTCTTAATCATCTCATCACCAATCTTAGAGTCTGAATAGTTTAAACATGGAATGCCAAACTCTTCAAATATATCTTGTCTCAATTCTATTTGATTATTACCCTTGTACAATGGGTGTTCAGTGTTACCTGTTGTTACCTTATAGAATTCATAAGTGGCCATAACATCATTACGACAATAGTCTCTTGTTAGAGCTATCTCATCCTGAGTCATATTCTTTTTAGTATGATGGATAGGCATCTCTTCAATGTTTTCCAAATCCATCTCAAATTCTAATCTCTTCAGGCTCACCATTCTATTCTTGTTA
>Ga0129333_10000760_pt1 | contig 28062 bp, 7 predicted proteins | sample CPB6_08_DNA_FD_94474 | JGI IMG/M metagenome (GOLD analysis project Ga0129333, IMG submission 94474) | Freshwater to marine salinity gradient microbial communities from Chesapeake Bay, USA - CPBay_Sum_0.6_0.8_DNA | ecosystem: Environmental > Aquatic > Marine > Coastal | place: USA: Chesapeake Bay... | reverse complement strand
TACGGATTTAGATTTTGATCAAATAAGACTTTCTATTAAAGATTATCTTAGATCAAATTCAAATTTTACAGACTATGATTTTGAAGGATCGAATATGTCGGTCCTGATAGATATTCTTGCATACAATACTTACATATCCTCTTACAATGCCAATATGGTAAGTAATGAGGTATTCATTGACAGTGCAACTCTTAGAGAGAACATTGTATCTCTTGCAAGAAATATTGGATATGTTCCTCGTTCAAGAACTGCAGCAAAGGCAAATATATCTTTCTTTATAGATGTATCAAATTATTCAACAATACCCAGAATTGTAACCTTAAATAAGGGTATTGTATGTACAACAAGTTCAAATTTTGGAGGAGAAAGTTATACCTTTGTGACTCTTGAGGATATAACCGTTCCTGTTGTAAATGGAATTGCAAGTTTTAATAATGTTGATGTTTATGAAGGGACATTCTTAACAACTAATTTTACTGTAAATCCAAATGTCCCAAGCCCACCACAAAGATTTATTATTGAAAACTCAAATGTCGATACTAGTTTAATTAGTGTTATAGTTTCAAAAACCATTTTTAGTAATGTTTCAAGCAAGTATACCTTAACTAATGATATTTTTGATGTTGATGGAAATTCAAAAGTTTTCTTTATACAAGAAGTTCAAGATCAGAAATATGAATTAATTTTTGGAGATGGTATTTTTGGTAAAAAACTTGATGAAAATAATTATATTACGGTTAATTACGTAGTATCAAATGGTGAATTGGCTAATGGACTATCTCAGTTTAATTTTGCCGGAAGATTGAACTCCAATATTGGACTTATATCCCGTGGAATATCTTTGATTACTACTAATCAAATATCAGATGGTGGAAGAGAAATTGAATCCGTTCAATCTATTCGTAATTATGCTCCTAAAAATTATGCAGCACAAAACAGAGCAGTGACTGCTGGTGATTTTAAAGCAATTATACCTTTGATTTATCCAGAATTAGAATCAGTTTCTGTATTTGGTGGAGAAGATTTATCCCCACCACAATATGGAAAGGTTTTTGTTGCTGTTAAACCACAAAATGGTTCTTTCTTACCTTCAAGTGCTGCTCAGAACTTAAAAAATAAATTAAAAAAATATTCTGTTGCTGGAATTGTAACAGAAGTCATTGATTTAAAATATTTGTATATTGAATTAGATACGAGTATCTACTACAATACAAATATGGTATCAAATTCAGAAATTGTTGCTAATAAAGTCATTTCAAATCTAAGTAAATATTCAAAATCTATTGAAATTAATAAGTATGGATCAAGGTTTAAATATAGTAAGGTTCTTAAGTTAATTGATGATAGTGATGAGGCAATTACTTCCAACATTACAAAAGTTTCTTTAAGAAGAGACTTTAGAGCTTCTATTAACCAATTTGCAGAATATGAAATTTGCTTCGGCAATGAATTTCATATTAGCAATTCAAATGGTTACAATATTAAGACCTCTGGATTTAAAGTTAACGGAATTACTGATACGGTTTATTTTTCAGATAAACCAAACTCGGATATGAAAAAAGGAACCATATTCTTATTCAAGATTGTTCCGGAATCTGTTGATCCAGTTGAAGTTAGACAAAATGTTGGAATGGTAGATTATGAAAAGGGTGAGATTCTTTTGAATCCAATCAAGATTATTTCAACTAGCATAGATAAAGGTGAATCTATTGTTGAAGTTTCAGCAACACCAAAATCGAACGATGTTATAGGTTTGCATGATCTGTATTTGCAATTAGATACTAATCATATTACAGCCACTCCTGTTCCTGATAATATTTCATCTGGAAATGATATTTCTGGATCGAATTATATTACAACCTCAAGTTATACGAATGGAAAATTAATCAGAGAATAATAAAATGAAGAAAGCAAGGATTAACATTAGTAACATACTAAAAAATCAACTTCCTAATTTTGTAAAGGAAGATTATCCTTTGGTCGAAGAGTTATTTTCTGAATATTATAAAGGTCAGGAATATCAAGGTGGAGTTTTAGACATACTTCAAAATATTGATCAGTATGTCAAATTAGATAATAATACTAATTTAACTGAAACCACTAATATTAGATCAAATATTAGTTTTGTAGATACTGTAATACCTGTTGATAGCACCAGTGGATTTCCTGATAGGTATGGTCTAATTCAGATTGATTCTGAAGTTATTCTTTATAAATCTAAAACACAAAATTCATTTGTCGATTGTGTAAGAGGGTTTAGTGGAATTACTTCTTACGACAATTCTTTAAATTTTGAACAGTCTGTTGCTGGAGATCATACATCTAGGTCTGTTGTTAAAAATTTAAATATTTTATTTTTGAATGAGTTTTTTAATAAAATTAAAAAGCAATTTGCACCTGGATTTGAAAATAGAAATTTCTTTAAAAATACAACTTCCAAAATCGATCTTAATGAAAATGTTTTCATTAAGCAACTGAAAGATTTTTATTCATCTAAGGGAACTGATGATTCGTTTAAAATACTCTTTAAGGCTCTTTTTAATGATGAAGTTGAAATTATTAGACCTAGAGATTTTTTAATTCGCTCATCAGATGCTCAGTATAGAGTTAATAAAGAGTTAGTAATAGAAGCAATAGAAGGAGATCCTTTGGATCTTGTAGATACGACAATCTATCAAAACCCTTTGGTTATAAATGGTAAAGACTTTATTTCATATGCTTTCGGGACAGTAAATAAAGTAGAAACAATTTCTAGAAAAGATAAAACTTATTATTCTGTAAGTTTAGATTTTGATTATAATAAAGATATCAACCTAAAAGGTTCTGTCTATGGTGAATTTGTAATCGGTCCAAAAACATTTATTACTGATAAAGTTTCTCAGGGATCAACTGTCATTACAGTTGATTCAACATATGGATTTCCAGAGACTAATGGTATTTTACGAGTTACATTTGATGATGGATTGATCTCTATTATCTCATATCAAAGAAAAAATCTTAATCAATTTATAGGTTGCTCTGGAATTGATAGAGAAATACCTCAGGGAAATTCAATTTATTTGGATTATTATTGTGAAGGTGGAAATACTGTAGGAAGTGATGAGAATCCAATTAAATTTAGAATTACTGGTGTTTTGTCTGAAGCAACAACATCTGACAATTCTCACTATATTGTAGAAGGTAACAGAATTAATTTAAGAACTTTAGGAAAGGATATTCAAGAACCTGCTTTTAATAATTGGAAATTTAACATTGCACCAAAATATAAAGTTAAAAGTATTATTAAGAATAATATTATTAATAATACTTATTTGATTGAAGTGTATGATCAACATATTTTCTATAAAGGAGATTCTGTAAAATTAATTTCATCTAGACCACAGTTAGTTCCGGGAACAGATGATTTGGGATTTTCTGAATTTTTTGGTAATGTTGAATCTGTAGATGGAAAGTTTTCCTTTACTTGTGCTATTAATTTTGAATTAGATACTACTTTAGTATATGAGGTTGAACGTGAAATCAATAAATTTAACTTTAGTTATAATTCTTCTATATCATCTTCAAATAATACTTATCTAACAGACGTTCAAAATGTTTATAGAGATTCTGAAGGATCTTTATATGTTGCTTCTCAATCTTTACCGACATATACTAGCGATATTTTACCAATTACTGATGATACTATTGTATTATCATCGTCTGTTTATATAAGCGAAGATCTTAATCAAAATGATCCTGAAAAGATTGATAAAATTTTAAACATTGGAAGGCATACTTTTAAGACTGGTGATGCTGTTTATTACCAATCTGGAACTGGAAATAATAAACTAAATTTATCTGAAGGAATTTATTATGTTAAAGTAGTTGGATCTATTAATAACCCTACGCAAATTAAGTTGTCTAGTAGTAGAACCAATATTGATAATAATATTTTCTTAGATGTTAGTTTAAAATCTCCATCTTTAGTAGGTAGTAGTAATAAATTATATAAATCTACGAATGAAATAATTTATTTCCAAAATAGCCTTAAAAATAGTCTAACTTCTTCTAGATTTGAGAAATTTATATCTCCAAAAAATTTAATAAAAAAAATTAATACTCCACTAGAGTCTAAAGAAAAAAAACCGACTTCTCCCGGACCGACTGGAATTCTAGTAAATGGGATTGAAATCGTAAATTATAAATCAAATGATTTTATTTACTATGGGTCAATTAAAGATATTAAAGTAAAATCTCCTGGAAGTGACTACGATATTATAACTCCGCCACAATTGAATATTATTGATAAAAATGGTTCAGGAGCATCGGCAATTTGTCACATTAATGGGTCTCTTACTAGAATTGATATTTTAAATGGTGGATTTGATTATGAAGCAACTCCTACTATTGAAATTAGTGGAGGTAATGGTATTGAAGCTGAAGTAAGTCCTAACATGTCTACTTTTGAGCATTCTATGCCATTCAGTGCTAAAGAAGGAAGTTCTCAAATTAATTTTTCAACAGATACTATTACATTTAATGTAAGGCATAAATTTTATGATGGTGAAGAAATTAAATATGATTATACTCAAGTTCCTCTTGAAGGTCTTAGGAAAGAAATTTCTTATTATGTTGCACCTGAGAATGATTATTCTGTAAAGTTGTATTCAACATATCAAGATTCTATTAAAAAAATTAATCCTATTAATTTACAATCACCTAATGTATTAGGAACACATTATCTAATAAGTGCTCAAAAGAAATCCACAATAGGATCTATTAATATTGTAAGGTCTGGAAGTGGATATTCAAATAAAAAAACAGTTACTTCAAGTGAAAATATTAATATTTTTTCTAATGTAATTAATATCAAAAACCATGGATATCAAACTGGAGAAACGTTAGTATATTCAACAACAGGATCTCCTATTGTTGGTTTAGCAACAACATCTCAGTATTTGGCTTACAAAGTTAATGAAGATCAATTTAAACTGTGCCAAATTAATACCCAATCTCAAGATAAAAATTTCTATCTAAAAACAGAACAATTTGTTAATTTTACTGGAACAGGATCTGGAAATCATATTTTTAATTATCCTCCAATTTCTGTCAAAGTTATTGGGTCATTTAAAAATAAAAAATTAAGCCCATCATTATTAGAAGCGCAAATTGTTCCAGCATTTAGAGGATCTATAACTTCGGTTTTTGTTGAAAATGGTGGAGTTGGATATGGATCTTCTGATATTATTAACTATAATAGACAACCAGATTTTGTTTTAGAAAATGGAACTGGTGCTGAATTAAGACCTATTATTTCTCAAGGAAAAATAAGTGAAGTTTTAATTGTTAATGGAGGTTCTGAATATACAGCTCTCCCTGTGATTGAAGTTATTGGAAAGGGAACGGGAGCTAAATTATTACCAATTATATCAAATGGAAGTATAGTTGATATTGAAATAGTTTCTTCTGGTATTAACTATGATCCCGATGCAACAGTTTTAAATGTCAATTCCGCAGGATCTGGCGCTAATTTTGAATTTTCTATTCAATCATGGAATGTTAACTCTGTCGAAAGATCAATTCAAAATGGTAATATCTTAACAAGTGATATTTTCCTTTATGATACTAAGAATGAGTATGATGAGAGAATGACTCAAATTACTCATTCATATGCACCTAGAAAACTTCGGGAAAATCTTATTGTTTCTAAAGAAGAAGGCGGTCAAATTTTCTATAGAAAAGATATTGAAAATGATACTAGAGTTAATAATTACTATCACTCCCCGATAATTGGTTGGGCATATGATGGAAATCCAATTTATGGGCCATTTGGATATGAAAATCCAGATGGATCTGGATTGCCCAAGAAGATAAAGTCTGGATATGATTTAAATATCAACAAACCAAATAGACCTAGTATAAACATTTTTCCTGCTGGATTTTTTGTTGAAGATTATGATTATATTGGTAATGGAGATTTAGATGAATATAATGGAAGATTTTGCGCTACTCCAGAATTTCCAAACGGAACATACGCATATTTTGCAACATTTGGAGAGATTGATAATGCTTTCAGTAGAGATTATTTGCGCCCATCTTTCCCATATTTAATAGGTAATCATTATAAATCTACTCCTATTGAATTTAATTTTGACTCAGATAATACTCAAAATTCTTTAGTGTTTGAAACTATTAATTTAATTAGAAATACAACACCATATGGAATCATTTCTAAAAATAGTTCTTATAGTTATGCATTTAATCCCATAGAGTATGAGGAGCAGCTTAATAAAATAACTAGAGTTGGCAATGGAAAAATTGATAATATTAATATCATTTCTGGTGGAGAAAATTATAAAGTAGGGGATAAAATTACACTTTCTGAGGATGAATTCGGAAACAAATCTTTTGCTGAAGTTACAAAGATTAAAGGTGTTGGAATATCTTCAATTTCAGTAACCTTTGATGAAATTTCATCTGTTGAATTTGGATCTTCTAGAGATTTTAAAACTATTGTTGGAGTTGCTTCAACCCCACATCAATTAAAAGATCAGGACGTTATTAATATTATTGGATTAAATGAGATATTTACAAATAATCAAAAGAATGTAAAATCAAGAATAAATGTTTTTACAAATCAATTATCTATAACAAAAAATGTTGAACCAAGTTCTGTTACTGGTATAATAACAACTTTTCAAGTTAGTGGTAATTTGAATGATTATGCAATTAAACCCAATGACATTTATATATCTCAGGAAGGGGAAGAGATTAAAATACTGAATATCGACTTATCCTCTTCTTCTATAAGAGTTAAAAGAGGAGTTGGATTATCAACGTATTATTCTGGATCAACTTTAACGGAGAAGCCAAGAAGATTTGAAATTAGCACCGTGGAATCTTCATCTTTAGTTAATCTAACTGATAAAATCTATCCCACTAATAAAGAATTATATTTCAACCCATCAAACTCTGTTGGTCTCGGAACCGTTGGACTAAGCACTACTATTTTCCTTAACACAATTCCTTTAAATTATCAAGTTGCAATTGACACTGAAGCAGAAGTTATTATTGGTGTTACTACAGTTTTAAGAACAGGATTAATTTTCAACAATCCCTCTAATGCTAGCCAATTTAAAATTGGTGATTATATTAACTTAGTAGGATCTTCTAATATAAGTTTTAATTCCATTCAGAAAGCAAAGGTTCTCAATGTTGGAATTGGTTCAATTATTGTTGATTACGACTCATCTGCATTATCTGGAATTGGAGTTACTTCATTTGTCACTAAATGGCAAATTCGTGAAATTGGAACCAGATCAATATATCTACCAAATCATGGATTAAAAACTGGTGAAAAAATTGCATACTATGCAAATTCAGGTACACCATTAGGAGTTTCTACAGATAAGATATCTTCATCTTCTCTATCTGATGGTAACGAGTTTTATGTTTATAATTATGATCAAGATCACATTGGAATTTCCACAGTAATAGTAGGATTAACTACATCTGGGGAATATTTGAATCCACTTGGTGGGCAAGGATTGCTATATTTTACTTCTTCTGGAAGTAGTGCTTATCATAGTTTTAGAACAAATTATAATGTTCAAATTGGTAAAGTTATTAAAAATATTGCAAGACTAACAACCACTAAAAATCCATCATTGTTTTTTAATGAAAATATTGAAGTTTCCAATATTCCAAAAACAAATAGAACAATTGTTGTAAAGTATAACAAAGAAAATAGAAGATTAGTTATAAATCCAAAGGCATTTACGGTTATTGATGTAGATACAAGTTCTAATTCTATTTTTATCCCAGACCATGGATATTCTACTGGCGATAAAATTATTCATACAACTACATCTGAAGATCCAGATATTTCATTGCTGAATAATCAAATATATTATGTTGTTGTTATTGATATTAATAGTATAAAATTATCTGAAACATATTATGAAGCAATTTCAATAAATCCAAATATAGTAGATATCAATACCAGTTCATTCGGAGAGTTTTCTTTAGTTAATCCTTCTATAAAATTATACAGAAATGAAACTATTAAATTTGATCTAACGGATAAATCATTATCATTTGTTAATGATGAGATTAATTATTCTGCATTTAGATTTAATCTATATAAAGATCCTAATTTTACAGAAACATTTACTAAAACCGAAGAAGATATCTTCTTCAGTGTAAAGAAGATGGGAAAAGTAGGAGTTACAAATAATGCTGCAGTGGAACTGAAGATAAGTGATAAGACTCCGTCTAGATTATATTATAGATTTGAATTAGATAATATTAACTATAATGTTCCAAACAGTCAATTGGAATATATTATTGACGAAGAAAACATTGACAATGGTAGCACTCTTTTGATTGAAAATAGTGTCTATAGTGGTAATCATAAGGTTTATAATGTTGGAAGTAATTTTATAGAATATATTCTCGGAGAAAGACCTGAAAAAACCATATATTCTAATTCAGAGGCATCTATCTCATATATTACAGATTCTTATTCTACTTTAGGTGAGATGCATGATGTTAAAGTTTTATCAAAAGATAGAAAATATAGAGTTCTTCCTGGAATTACTTCCGTTTCAACTAAAACTGGATCTGGTGCTATTGTATTCCCATACAGTAAAGATATTGGATCTGCTAAAAAAGTTAAAATTGAAAATATAGGATTTGACTATAGTTCTGATTATAGTTTAAGACCTACCGGAAATTTACCTCAAATTATTCAAGTAGAACCATTAAGTATTTTTAAAGATATTAAAGTTACTTCCATTGGTAAGAATTATACGACTGTTCCAACAATAATTGTTTTGGATGGATTAACTAAAGTCCAAGACAAACAGGCGGAGTTAAAGTTTTCTCCTCAAGATTCTCTTATTGAAATAATTCAAAATAGCTCAGGTCTTTATAATAAAACACCATATCTGATTCCTATTAATAATTCTAATGGATTTAACATAGATCCTGGATCGACATCATATAATGAGGAAACCAAGTTATTGACATTAACATTTAATACTGCTTTTAGTAGTTTGGCGGATTTTCCTTTTTCTGTTGGAAGTAAAGTTTTACTCGAAAACTTTAAAGTAAGTTCCACTTTCTTGAATGAATCTGGAGAGATTGAGGAGGCAACTAATGTTAGAGGTCTTAATTCAGAAGATTATGGGTATGAATTGTTTGAAATTTATCTATCTTCCGCAGCAATAGGTGGAAGCGGAGCATCTATTACTATCGACATGTCACCATATTTAAGTGATGGTGAAATTCCAGGAACATACTCTCCGATTAATTCCCTTGGATACGTTGTTCCTGAAAGCTATTTTCCAACATTTGAAGTTACACTGCAAAAAAATAATTTTATTTTGGGAGAGGAAGTTATAACAACAAGTGGATATACGGGTATTGTAGAGTATTGGGATAGGGAAAATGAATTTGTAAGTGTTCTTTCAGATGATAAGTTTGTAAGTGGTGATAGAATTACTGGTAAAACATCAAACTTGAGTGGAATTGTTGGAAAAGTAGAGTTTTTTGATGCGGAATATAGCACTAATTCTTTCTCAGTTGTTCAAAGAGGTTGGGATACTAATATTGGATTCTTGAATGATAGTGTTCAGAGAATACACGATAGTGACTATTATCAATATTTCTCTTATGTTCTTAAATCTAAAACTCAATTTTCCGAGTGGAATGATCCCGTCAGTAGCTTAAACCACACTGTAGGTTTTAAAAAATTTGGAACTTTGGATGTAGAATCTTTAACACCTTCTGTTGGATTTACTACTGTTTCTTATTCGGAATTAAATTCTGTCTCGGATTTATTTGAAGTTATTGATCTTAACTCATATCATGATTTTGATATGGTTTCTGAGAATGCATATAATTTGGGTGGAAGAATAGTATCTGACCAAATTATATTCAATACCCGCGAAATACAAGATTATTCAGAGTCCATTGGAAATAGAGTGTTAATGATAGATGATTTTAGTAATCAATTTAACAATATCCCAAGGGCAGAAAGATTTGCAATTGTAGACAAATTCCCAATCTATCAAAATAGGCATAGAAAATACTTTGCTTATGTTAAAGACAAACTTTTCTTTAATGAAAGACAATTTTCTATAATTTCTCTAATACATGATGATTTGAATGGATTTGTAAATCAATATGGAAGATTGGAAACTTTCAATGAACTTGGAACTTTTGATTTTGTGATTAGTGGAGATGAAGGGCAAGTTCAATTTAAACCTTTTGACTATGAATTTAATGATTTTGATATTGATTTAGTTTCCTATACTTTATTTGATACATTTGTTGGTTTAGGTAGCACAACAGTTACGAGTTACAATGTTGGATCTATTGTTAATCTTTCCAATGATGTCAGTGTTGTTCCAGAAAATACAACAAATACTGTTACTGTTGCGTCTATCCCTATCTCATATAGGGCTTCTAAGATCATTTTAACATCCAATAGTTTAGATGGAACTTATAGAGACTCTACTGAATTGAATATCATTCACGATGGGGTAAATGCATATGTTACAGAATATGGAAGGTTGTTTACCAAAAACATTAATCCACCAGTTGGTTTTGCTACATATTCCGCATATATTCAGGGTTCAAATCTTATTTTAGACCTTGTTCCATATGTTGGATATGGATCTACTATAGAAGTGAATGCTTTTAAATTATCAGTAAGAGATGAAAATGCAACATCTGGCGGTGTTTTATCCGAAAATAATGCCAGATTAGAATCTGGATTTATTAATATTCCTTCCGGAAATGTTGGAGTTGCAATTACTTTCCACAATTATTCATATGAATATGGTGGTGGATATTATTACATGTCAATTCAAAATAATTCTAGTTTTAAATATCAATCTTTAGAACTTTCTACATTAAATAATCAAACTGATGTTTATCATACACAATTTGGATCTATAATTACTGATGATTCTTTAGTTGGTCTGGGAACTTTTGCAACACAAATAATTGGAAGAAGAGTTTATCTATCATTTATACCTTCGGTAGATGCGAATATTTCTATAAGATTTTATTATAATGGAATTAAAACTATTACTGAAACAGATATTCCACCAAATGAGATTGTTCTTGATTTAAATGAAGCTCAGATTGTAAGTTTTAATTCCGACTATATTGGAACGGAAAATGCTATAAAGAGATCTTTTGATCTTTATCATAAAAAACTTCCTATTATGAAGAGAACCTTCAGGGGAAATAATTCTTCTGGTGTCAACTTATCTGCAGATAAAATAAACATTCCAAATCATTATTTTTCAACTGGTGAAGAAGTAGTTTATGACTTTGGTGCAGATGAACCAATAGGAATAGCTACAACAACTATTGCCGGTATTGGACTTACGGATCAATTACCTTCAAATCTCTATATTGTAAAGGTTAATGATCTTTCAGTAAGAGTTGCAGCATCTGCATCGGAAGCTTTGAAGGCATATCCCGAATATTTGAAATTAACATCTTATGGAGTGGGTTCTCAACATTCATTTACAGGAAAACGTGGAAATAGTAGATCTTTGATCACGATTGATAATATGATTCAATCTCCTATCGTATCGGCAGGGAAAACCACAACGCTATTTGCAAATGTTGCTCTGAAAGATATTAGAGTAAAAGTTAATGATCCAAGTATTTTTATTGCAGGTGATATTTTTAAAGTAGATGATGAAATTATGAGAGTCAAATCTGTTGGATTTGGTTCAACTAATACTTTACTTGTTAATAGATTTTGGATGGGAACTCTTCCAGGAATTCATAGCACTGGATCTGTATGTGAAAGACTAAAAGGTGATTATAATATTATAGGGAATAAAATCAATTTCTACGATGCACCTTATGGAAAACTTCCTATAGTTGCAGAAAATCCCAGATATGATGAAGTTGATTATCTCGGAATTCAAAGCAGTTCCTCTTTCTCTGGTAGAATATTTAATAAATCGGGAACAACAAATAGTTCTTCGATAACTTATAGTGATAATATTTTATTAGATGATTTATCAAATGAGTTTAATGGAATAACAACAGTATTCACTCTTAAAGAAAATGGATCTCCAGTTAGTGGAATATCAACATCCAATCTTTTTGTCCTGATTAAAGATATTTTACAGATTCCAAATAATGAACTTAGAACTAATAATGGTGCATTTGAATTAGGATTAAATTTAAGTGGTCAAACTACGATAGTCTTTAATAAAGATCCAGAAAAAGACTTTTCCATTATAGATGATATTAATACTACAAATATTCCTTCGGGTGGCATCATATTGAGTGTTGGATCTACATTTGGTGGCGGATATCAACCATTAAAACCTGCTGGAGGTATATCTCAGGTTAATAGTAGCGGTCAAATTTCTTCAATTTCAATAGGATCCTCTGGATCTGGATATAGAGTATCTGGTGGAAAAGAAATAATAGTCTCTACTGCATCAACAGTTTCCATAGGAACTAATATTATTCCAATCGTTGAAGAAAGAGGACTATTCTCAAAATTTGCGTATTCTGGAGAAATAACTTGTAATGTTGGAATTGGAACATCTACATATTCGTCTCCTGTTATTTCTTACAATTCTATTTCGTCGACAATTACGTTATCTAAAAATACAGAAGTTGCAATTCCACAATCCACACCAGTCGCTATCAAATTAGATGCATTGACTACAGAATTAGTTGATATTGGAATTAGAACTGAGAGTAACCAAATCTATGAAAAATATTATATTGGATTTACAACTGTTATTGGTGGAAATATTTCAAGTTCATTCAATCTTGTAAATCCTGGAATTTCATTTACAAGTTTCTATGATAAGTTTAATACTAGTGCCTCAATATCAGTTTCATCTGGATCTACTGTATTCTACTTAAATTCTATAGATGATATTGTTATTGGAGATTATATTTCGATTAATTCTTCTGCATTATTAAAAATAGTTGGAATTGGAAATACATTTATATATTCCGAAACTTCTTTTGGTTCTGCGGTTTCTTCTGGGACTAATGTTCTAGTTAGAAGATATTCTCCGCCAGAAGTTGTATTTGATTCTCCAGTTGGATATTCTAATATTCCTTTAGTTTATAGTACTTTATCAGGTTCTAGTGGAATTGGAACTGGAGCGAAGATAAACATTAATGTTGGTGAAAGTGGAGAGGTGATTGATTTTGATATTCAAAATTCTGGATATGGATATAAAAAATCGGATATTCTTACAATTCCTATTGGGGGAATAGATGGAATTCCTACTGATTCTTCACTTACATTTTCAGAATTTAAGATTTTTGTTGACAGCATCTATAATACTAAGTTTTCTGCTTGGTCCATTGGTGATCTACTTGTTATCGATAATTTTGATGATTTATTTGATGGAAACAGAAGAGTATTCCCTATTAAAATAAATGGTGCCCCTAGATCAATTAGAGCAAAGAGGGGATCTACGCTTGATATTCAGGCAACTCTGATAGTTTTATATAATGACATACTCCAAATTCCTGGAGAAGGATATACTTTCAAGGGTGGAAGTATTATTACTTTCCCAGAACCACCTAAGTATGAAGATAGAGTTTCTATTATTTTCTACAGAGGAAATGAAGAAGTTGACGTTATTGATGTTGATTTGTTAGAAACTGTCAAAGTTGGTGATGGATTGACCATCGTAAATGATCAAAAGAAATTTAATGAAAATCTAAGAATAGTATCTGATGTTGTTTCTTCTGATTACGCAAATACAAATCCATATTTAGGTAGAGGTATTTCGCAGAATATTGATTTCTTAAGACCAGTAGTGTTCTCAAAACAGAATGTTGATTTAGTTATTGATGGTGTCAATATTGGTAAAAATAGAGATTGGTATGAAACTACAATTTATCCATCTACAACAGTTATACAGGATATTGGGATTGGTAGCAGTGAAATATATGTTGAGTCATTAAAGACATTCTTCGATAATGATGCTGAAAACATGGTCGATAAAGATAAATTTATAATCAAAATTATTGATCAAACTCCACTTAAAGGTGCAATAGCAACTTGTCAAGTTTCGTCCGGAAGTATTTCTTCAATTAACTTAATTGATGGTGGATATGGGTATTCTCAGGCACCTAAAGTGCTAATTCAGAATTCTCCAATTTCTTCTGGAATTGCATACACAATGTCATTGACTTCAATAATTGATCAATCTGGAATTTCAACAACTGGTGTGTCAAGTTCTATTTTAGGAGAAACTATTATTGGAGTTGAAAGTGATACTATAGCAATTCTTTCTGGAATATCAACAATTAATCCTATCATATCATATGTTCCTATTACTCCATCTACATTTATTGTTGGTGAAGAACTTAGGTTTGAAGAATCTGGATTAAATGCAGTTGTTGAAGTATTGTCGGCAAATTCAAGTAATGCTGTTGGAGTTGCAACTATTAGTAATGGTGTTGTAACTAATATTGATATAACAAATGCAGGATATGGATATACATATGGACCTATTAAAAACTTAGAAGTTATTAGTAATGGTTCTGGTTATCCGGAGACTTTAAATCCATCAAACAGCTCATTCTATAATGCAAGACTTAAAACATCAACTGGAGTTGGTTTTGGTGGAATCGTAGATATTATTATTCAAAACGATCTTATTACTCAATTACCTGTTCTTAACTTTAATGCTGATAATATTAAAGACGGTGGTTCTAATTATAAAGTTGGAGATATTTTAGAAGTAAGAACATTTGATAATGTTGGAGTTGGGTTGACATATAGAAATACAGTTCTTGATACTCCTATAAGATTTAAAGTTACTGAAATAAAAACACCTTTGATTATTATCGATGAACCATCTCCTGAAGTTGAAATAATTAAAAATGTATCCTTTGTCGGTGATTTTGGTGAAGTTGTTGGTATTGGAACAACCATAGTCGGAATTTCTAGTAATGCATTAATTTTTGATCTTTATATTCCTAAAGACTCATATTTAAGAAATTCTATTGTTATTGGGGATACTATAGTTGGTTCTGCTATTACTATAAGTCAATTGAATTCTGGAGATTATTTTGTAATTAGTAATTCAAATATTGGATCGGGCGTAGTTTCATTAAAAAATGATGGATCTATAAGTGGCATTTCTACTTCTGGTGATAAGATAAACAACGTTTATCAGGTATATTCTAGACAGATTGTACAAATACCTGTTAATACCATTGGTATAACAACTTATGTAAATAGAATAACAACTTTGGTTCAATCTTTTGATCCAGATATTATAAACATTTCTTCTTACGATGAAGTATATGCAAATTATAGTTGGGGTAAGATAGCAAATCTTACCGATAGAACAGATCCAAAAGAATTCAAGACATATCAAGATCAAATTTCTGGAATTGGATCAAATCCGATAATCCAGAGGTTTAAAAATCTAAAATATGTTGGATATAGCACAGTACTATAAATTTACAGTATAAATAATCAAAAAAATAAAAAATGTCAGCAATTATAACTGATCAACTTAGAATATCTAATGCTTTGGGTTTTTTGGATAAAATTAACAATTCAACAAACTCATATTATGTATTTTTAGGATTGTCAAATCCAACAGAATATCTCAGCTCTTGGGAATCTCTTCCTCCATTTCAGCGTGATAATTTTGATGAGGAAAATAAGTGCTGGGATACTATGTTTTCTTTGAAAAAAATTTCCGCTAATGATGTTTCTCCAGTTGTCCGAAGAATAAATTGGGAATCTGGAAGGATATACGATATGTATCGCCATGACATTAGTATCGACAAAAGAGCTAATCAAACTCAGGCAACATCTTTATACTCTTCCGATTATTATGTGGTCACAAAAGATTATAAAGTTTATATTTGTCTGCAGAATGGAACAACACCGGAGTCTTTAACCGGTAATCCTTCTTTGGATGAACCAACCTTTACTGATCTTGAACCAAGAGCAGCAGGAACTAGTGGTGATGGATATATTTGGAAGTATCTTTATACAATTAGACCAAATGAAATTGTCAAATTTGATAGTACAAATTTTATTCCATTGCCTAAAAATTGGACAACTAATCAAGAAAATGCTGCAGTGAGGTTGAATGCATCTTCGAGTGGACAAATAAAAATTATTAATATACTTGAAAGGGGTGCTAATTTAGGAGCACCAGGTCTTTATCAAAATATTCCCATAAAAGGTGATGGGCAAGGAGCAACAGCTACAATTGTTGTTGGTAGTGATAATACGGTAGATAAGATATTTGTTTCAAATGGTGGATCTGGATATACATTTGGAACTGTCGATTTAGAAAATTCTGGTTTGTTTCTTGTCGATCCTCCAAAATTTGATGTTATAATTCCACCAAAAGGTGGGCATGGGGCAAATATTTATAGAGAGCTTGGTTCTACTAATATTTTACTTTATTCTAGAATTGAAAATGATATTGGTGATCCTGATTTTATTGTTGGTAATAAAATTGCAAGAATTGGAATTATTGAAAATCCAGAAGCATTTGATTCTACATCGGTGTTGTCGATACAAAAAGCAAGTGCTCTGTATGCTTTAAAACTAAAGGAACCTGGGGCAAGTGCTGCAGTGATTCCGGCAAATATAACATTTACACAAACCATAACTGGAGTTGGAACTGCTGTAGGAAGAGCAGTGTCCTATGACAATGAAACTGGTGTATTAAAATACTGGCAAGACAGGTCTTTGTATGGATATACAAAGTCTGGAGTTGCAACGGATTCTCCTTATGGATTAGTTCAAAATGCATTTACTGGAGGAAACATTAATGTAGACTCAAACACTATTGAAATTGATAGTGGGTTTAGTGGTATATCTACGGTAATAAATAATGGTACAGTTTATCTCGGGCAAAATTTTACTAATGGCATATCAAACCCTGAGGTAAAAAAATATACCGGAAATATAATCTATGTTGATAATAGACCATCCATAACAAGGTCTGCAAATCAGAAAGAAGATATTAAAGTCATTTTGCAATTCTAACCTATCATGCCACAAGAAACCAATCTTAACGTATCTCCTTATTTTGACGATTTTGATGATAAAAAGAATTTTTATAAGGTTTTATTTAAGCCAGGATATCCAGTTCAAGCTAGAGAATTAACAACTTTACAATCAATTCTTCAAAATCAGATTGAAAAGTTTGGTTCTCATATTTTTAAAGAAGGATCTCCGGTTCTTGGTGGCAATGTTGTTTATGATAATTATTATGAAGGTATTCAAGTTGAACCATCATATCTTGGTCTTTCGGTAGATTCCTATTTAGGGGATCTTGTAGGTAAATATGTTATAGGTCAGAATTCTAAAGTTAGAGCAAGAGTTGAATATATTTTATCTTCTAGCGATTCTCCCACTAGAAATACAATAATCTATGTTTCATATAGAGATTCTAGTGTTGATAACAAAAGACAGTTTAACGATGGTGAAATAATTACTACAGAAGAGGATGTTCCTTTTGTTGCGGGAGGAGTAACTACAATTCAAGCGGGGCAGGGTATTTGTAGAACAATCTCACAAAACTCATCTGTTACTGGTTCTTCTGTCCATATTTCATCTGGAGTTTATTTTATTAGAGGATATTTTGTAAACGTTGATGAAGAGACTCTATTATTAGATCCAAATTCTAATAATGTAAATTATAGTGTAGGATTAAAAATTTTTGAAGATGTTATAACTTTTGATGATGATGAAACTCTTGCAGATAATTCTCAAGGATTTTCTAATTATGCTGCTCCTGGAGCAGACAGATTTTCAATTAAGGTAAAGTTAGCAAAATATTCTATTAATGAAAATCAGGACGAGGGATATCTAGAACTATTTAAAATTAGGGATGGAGTTCCTGATAAAGTTCAAAAAGATGCCGAATATAATCTTTTGGCAAATGAATTCGCTAGAAGAACTTACGATGAGTCTGGAGATTATTATGTAACTCCTTTTAAACTTACCGTCAATGAGTCTCTGGATAATTTAAAAGGCAATAAGGGTATATTTAAAGAGGGGCAGCAGACTTATGGAAACCGAACTGCAAGCGAATCTTTAGGTGTTTATAAATTATCACCAGGTAAAGCTTATATCAGAGGATTTGAAGTTAATGTTCCAAATCCAACATTTATTGATTTTAATAAACCAAGAGTAACAAAGACATTAGTTAATCAAAGTCTAGTATATAATACAGGATCCACATTTACGTTGAATAGAGTTCACGGAACTCCACCTTTAGGCATTTCAACAAGTTACACATTAAGTTTTAGATCAGATAGGGTAGGTGCAGATGAAAATACTGCTCCTGGTAAAGAAATTGGAATTGCAAGGGTTTATGATTTTGCTTTAGAATCTGGATCATATAATCCACTAAATCAAAATATAAATGAATGGGATATAACACTATTTGATGTTCAACCATATACCGAGATTACTCTTAACGATCCTATAAGTTTAGAAGTACCAACTTTCATCAAAGGAAGTTCTAGTGGAGCAACTGCTTTTCTTAAAAATACTGTAGTTAATTCTGGAATTCTTACTGCATATAATGTAAACGGTAGGTTCTTAAAAGGTGAAAGATTAAGTTTTGATAGTATTCAAAATAATAGAATTATTACATCATTTAAAACATATGATATTAGTGATTTTAAATCAGTATATGGAATTGTGGGAACCGGATCCACATTTACTGCAGATATTGTTCAGAAGCAAAAATCTTTTGTTGGTCCAGTAAATATATCCGCATATAGTTTTGGAATTAGCACTGTTACTAGTTCTAGTTTTGTTTTTAATAAAGTTGCGTTAGAAAATGATATAATTTCATTTTCTACTCCCGGTCAAGAAGAGCCAACTTATGCAAAAATTGTTAGCGTTGGTGAAAAGAGTATCACAATTACTCAAGTTACCCCAGTATCGGACGTATGTGCCAGCACATTACCAGCATCGGCCTTAAATGTTTCCGATTTTAAAATTTTAACATCATCATTACAATCTTCAACAGACAATACACTTTATACTGTTTTTCCTCATAACAAAATTGCTTCAACTAATTTAGAAAATTCTGAAATTATTATTAGAAGGCAAAAACAAATTACCATTTCAAGCAATACTTCTGAAATTATTGTTTTGGCAGATGATGAAAGATTTATGTCATATGATGAAGAAAGATATGCGGTCATTTACTCTAATGGAAATACTGAGCCATTAAGAGAAGATCAGTTCTTTATTACTCTTGGTGGTCAAAGTCTTAGAATAAATGGTCTATCTTTAGCAAATGGAACCGCGACTTTAACTTATACAATTAAAAAACTTAATGTAAGTGCTAAAGTTAAAACTAGAAATAGAGTTAATAGTATTGTTGTAGATAAATCAAAATATAATTTTTCTGGAATTGGTCAAACAACAATTAATGATGGATTAACATTTGGTAATTATCCATATGGAACTAGAGTTCATGATGAAGATATATGTTTAAATTATCCAGATGTTGTAAAATTATTAGGAGTATTTGAAACTGATAGTGCTACTATTGCGCCTACACTCCCATCGATTACAATGAGTTTATCTGATGTAACAACATCAAGTATGATTTTAGGTGAAGAAATTGTTGGAGAAAGAAGTAACTGTGTAGCAATTTTAGTTGAAAAAATTAATAACAATACAGTTAGTTACATTACACTAAATTCTTCTAGTTTTTCTACAGGAGAAACTGTAAAATTTAAAGAATCTGGAATAGTTGCATCTATAAATTCTTTAAATTCTGGAAATTGTAGAAATATAACTGATAGTTATACATTGGATAATGGTCAAAGAGATACTTTTTATGACTATGGTAGAATAGTTAGAAAATCAACTGCAAGAGAGCCTCGTAAGAAATTAAAGATTGTTTTTGAGTCTACTGATTTCTCTCCATCAGATCCAGGAAGCTTTGTAACTGTAGATTCTTATAAGCAATTTGATTATTGTGATATTCCTTCTCTAAACAATCTTAAAAATTATAATATTTTAGATTTAAGACCAAGAGTATCAAATTACACTGTTTCTTTGAATGCAAGATCACCCTTTGAATCATTATCAAATAATTTCACAAACGTTTATAATCAAAATTTACCTATCTTAGCGTCGGATGAGGATATTATTCTCGATTATTCTTATTACTTACCTAGGATTGATAAAATTATTTTATCTAAGGAAGGTAATTTCCAACTATTGATTGGAGATCCTTCTGAAAACCCTAAAGCACCTCTTAACTTAACAGATTCGCTAGATATTGCTACTGTTACACTACCAGCATACTTATGTTCTTACGAAACTGCAGGTATTGATTTATCGCATCACAAGCGTTATAGAATGAGTGATATTAAAAAACTTGAGGATAGGATTAAAAATCTTGAGTTTTATACAACTCTATCTTTACTTGAAACTGAAACCGCAAACTTTACAATTAAGGATGCAAATGGTTTAGATAGATTTAAATCTGGTTTCTTTGTAGATAATTTTACAACATTAATATCTCAAAAAACCACTCAGATTACTAAAAATTCAGTCGACATTGAAAATTCTCAATTAAGACCATCAGTTTATACAACTTCTATCGATTTGATTCTCGGTCACACTGATGCTGCAGGTAATATCAATTTCAATAATGATGATTTTGATTATAAGTCAAATCAATCTATTGTTGGAAATAACGTTAGAAAATCTGTTGGGACAGTTGGCAAAGGAGTTTTAACTTTAGATTATTCTGAAACTGAAGAAATTATACAACCATATGCAACAAGAGTTGAGAATGTAACTCCATACCTAGTAACATTTTATGGAGGTATTGCAGATATCAATCCATCTTCTGATATTTGGTTAGATCCTATCGTTTTAGATCCCATTAACTTAGGGATTAGGGAAGAGATAAGAACTATTGATGTTGAATTAGAGTCTGCTCCGGATAGCAATAGTGGATGGGCTCCAATGATTTTTGGTGCTTGGGAAACTTCATGGACCAACACTTCTGCACCTAGAGAAGTATCTAGAGGGCAAAAATATGAATTAGATGGAAAGTGGTATCAAGATGTTGTTTATGCAACTGATAAAACTGGATCTTCTACCAGAACCGGTTCTACAAATCGCATTACTTTTACTGATACTTCAGTATCTTATGGATCTAATGTTGTAACAGTAGATATTGCAACATATTGTCGTGCAAGAAATATTGAAATTATTTCAAGAAAGTTAAAGCCTTATACAGAAATGTATGCTTTCTTTGATGGGCAAGATGTAAGTCGCTTTATGGTTCCAAAACTCCTTGAAATTCAAATGGAGTCTGGGGTATTCAGAATTGGTGAAACAGTTGAAACGGATACCAGCTCTTCATCTTCAACAGATGCATTTATTAGATTTAGATTGTGTCAACCAAATCATAAACAGGGTAGATACGATTCTCCAACATCAATTTATGGTTTAAATCCATACGATAGAAGCACTAATATTCCTTCCAGCTATTCTTCATCGTCTACTGTTTTAAACGTTGATACTTTCCTTCTTGCAGAGCAAGCAATTGGTAATTTTTATGGATATGTATCCTCTGGCATGAGACTTATTGGAAAAACTAGCGGAGCAGTTGCAATAGTTCAAGAAGTCAGATTAATAACTGATAATATTGGAACGTTGATGTCTTCATTCTTCATTCCAAATTCTGGTGTACCAAGCAATCCAAGATTTACTACAGGATCTAAACTGTTTAGACTTTCTAGTTTACAATCAAATTCAACTGTTCCAGGTCTTTTGAATAGTTTAGCAGAAGCAGCTTTTTATGCTCAAGGAACTATTACAACAACTCAAGAAACTATCGGAACACTCAGGAATAGTTTGAGAGAGTTGGGAACTCTAACACAAACTATTCCAGCTTCAACAACCGATTTCTCACAACCAGTAAGAGTCGAAGTTCCTGCACCCCCAACACCAAAGCCACCAGAACCATTCCCTACTCCAGAACCAGAACCTACTCCAGAACCTACTCCATCTCCATCCCCATCTCCTTCACCAGGGCCATCTCCTTCACCATCTCCAAGTCCATCACCTGGGCCAAGTCCTTCTCCTTCTGGTCCAACTCCTTCCCCCGGTCCAAGACCTTCTCCTGGACCAAGTCCTTCACCTAGCCCATCTTCAGATAAAATAGAGCAATTTAGGTTATACACAACCCCAGGAACTTATACATTTACTGTTCCAAGTGGAGTTACTTCTGTTCAAGCATCTGGCGTCGGTGGCGGCGGTGGCGGTGGATTTGGAAGATCTACTAAGCCAGGTGGAGGCGGCGCAGGTGCTGGTGTCTGCTCTAGAACTATTCCAGTTACTCCTGGAGAAGTTCTCACTGTTATCGTTGGAACCGGTGGAAGAGGAGCAACTACTGATGTTAAAGCAGAAGATGGACAACCAAGTTATATTGTAAACAAAAATATTATTGCCAGAGGTGGTGCTGGTGGATCTAGTACATCAAAAGGATCTGGTGGAGACACTAGTGGTGGTGGTGGAAAAGGTGAAGATGGAAAATATGATTCTTCGGATACTCTAAGAGGTGGTTATGGTGGAGGATCTGGTAGAGAAGGTGGTGGAAATTGTGGTCACTCAAGAGATAAAGAAGGATGCGGAAGTCCAACTGGAGGGCCTGGTGGAAATGGTATTAAATTTGCAGGCGCCGGCGGTGGACCAGGTGAAATACCAAATTGTGTTAAAAATGGTGGAACCGGCGGAACATATGGCGGTGGTGGAGGAGGAGGCATTGATGGTGGTGCCGGAGGTAATGGAGCTTCTGGTGCTTTCCTCTTAAAATGGAAAGAATCTTCAACTACTGCTTCCTATAGTATGATTCCTCCAGTAGGACTTGATCCCCTGGCACAATCATTTACTATTACTGCACCAGAGGGAAGATTTGTAACAGCAATAGATCTATTCTTGCAATCTAAAGACGATACTCTTCCATTAATTGTTGAGTTAAGGCCAATGTCTCTTGGTCTTCCAACTGGTGAAATATATCCATTCAGTCAAATTGTCGTGAATCCTGAAGACATTCAAGTTTCTGAAGATGGGTCTGTTGCAACAAGAGTTCAATTTGAAGCGCCAGTATATCTAAAAGGAAATACTGAGCACGCAGTAGTTTTAAAATCAGATTCTACTAATTACTATGCTTGGATTTCTAGACTTGGTGAAGTTGATATTACAACAGCATCTTTACCAGAGTCTGGTAGAGTCATTATCGCTAATCAACCAGATATCAGTAAAGTGGGTGTTCTGTTTAAATCTCAGAATGCATCAACTTGGACGCCAAGTCAATTTGAAGATCTTAAGTTTACCTTATATTCGGCAGTTTTTGTTCAAACCGGAAATGTAAGTTTCTTCAATCCAGATTTGACCGAAAATAATCAACAAATTTCAACTCTTGCTAATAATCCTCTTGAAATTTCTTCAAAGAAAATTAAAGTAAGTATTTCAAGCACATTAAGTGATCCCGAGTTTGCATTAGGAAATACTATTGTTCAAAGAGTTACTGGAGCAACTGGTAATTATGTCGGTGCTGCGGGTTCAATCGCAAGTATTTCTATTACTAATTCTGGAATTGGATATACTCCTTCAAATGGAACTTCATTTGTATATGAAAATGTTATACTTGCAAATTCAACTTCGAGTGGAAGGAATGCGACTGCTGATATTACAATAGGAACAGATGGTGCTGGTAATGCTGGAGTTGCGATTGCCGCAACAATCAGAACTGGTGGTTATGGATATCAAAAAGGTGATGTTCTTGCAGTAGATCAACTTGGAGATCAAACTTTAGGTAGAAATCTACTTCTTACTGTAGATAATATTACCGCATATAATCAACTCATTATTGATAATGTTCAAGGAGACTTTTTAACGGGGATTGGTTACACTTTAAGATACACCAAAAATACTGGAATTAATACGAACTTAAACTTTAGTTATACTCCTGATGTTTATATTAATGATATTGAAGTTGTTACCGATGGATTGCATATTAAAGTAAATCACCAAAATCATGGAATGCATTCGGAAATTAATACAGTATCCATTTCAAACGTCCAATCCGATATTCCTCCTGCAAGACTAAGTTCTAATCTTGCAGCAACTTCTGAAGTAACTTCAACAATTCCTCTGAATTCTTCAGTTGGATTTGGGACATTTGAAAACGTATCCGTAGGAGCAACAACACCAGGATATGTACGCATTAATAATGAGATTATTCGTTATACTGGTGTTTCTGGAAATGAATTAACTGGCATTACTAGAAACTTTGATAGCACTCCTTCTCAGTCATATTTTGCAGATACTAATGTTTATAAGTATGAGTTAAATGGTGTTTCATTGAGAAGAATTAATAAGAACCACGAATTACAAGATTCTAGTGTTTTAAATCCAATTGGTTTAGATTACTATAAATTAAAAATTGATACTTCAGATAGAGATCCATCTTTAGGAAGTTTATATTTCTATGATTCTAAATCAGCAGGTGGTTCAAATGTTAAAGCAACCAAGAATATTCAATTTGAAATTATCAAACCAAATATTCAGGTAATGACTTTACCAAAAACAAGTGTTGCTTCTGATATGAGAACTGTTTCTGCAACAAGTGTGAGTGGAGTCGAACCTTCATTCGTTGATCAAGGATATGAAAGAGTTGATTTTAATGTTGATAACTATCCAACCACAAGTCGCTTGATTTGCTCTAAGATTAATGAAACCACTAAATTAGCTGCTCAACCTGCAAATAAATCTTTAGAAATCAGAGCTTTCTTAACAACAGAAAATGATAGATTAAGTCCAGTTATCGACCTTGACAGAGTTGGTGCAATTCTGGTTACAAACAGAATTAATAATCCAATTGTAGATTATGTAAATGATTCAAGACCATCAACTCTAAACAAAGATCCTATTGCATTCTCTTATGCAACTAAACCAATTAGTTTAGAGGTTGCTGCAACTTCATTGAGAGTATATGTTGCTGGATATATCAATAGAAATTCTGATTTAAGAGCATTCTACTCTATTCTAAAAGATCCATCTGAAACTCCCATTTACTATCCATTCCCAGGATATGCTAATAGAATTATTTCGGGAGAAGTTATTGATATCAATAATAGTAATGGAACTCCTGATAAGTTTGTGGCAAATAATGATCTTTTTGGTAATGGCAATTCACAAAACTATTTCAAGGATTATGAATTTAGTATAGATAATCTTGCAGCATTTAGATATTTCAGTATTAAACTTGTTGCAACATCAAATATCCAGGTATATCCTCCAAAACTAAGAGATCTTAGAGTCATTGCGTTGGCATAAATTATGAAATATAGTAGAGTTCAAGGACATGATCATCTTTTAAGGGATGAATCTACAAAGTCCATTATAAACACAAATGTTTCTGAATATGAAAATTATATTAAAATGAAACAGATTAAGGAAAGTGAAGTTGAAAGAATTAAAAGAATTGAGAATGATCTAACTTCTCTAAAGGGCGATATTGATGAAATTAAATTTTTATTGAGGAAATTATCAAATGGTTGATCCTAAGGAAATTGAATTGGAAAATATAAGTAAACTTTTCGAATATGAAAAAATCTCTAGAGATATAGATAGTATAGATGATATTGAAATCGTTAGAAATTTTGCAAAAGCATATGCTAGATTATATTTAAAACAGCAAGAAGTTGTATCTAAACTATAATGGCACAACCATCCTCAAGGCAAGAACTAATAGATTATTGTTTAAGAAAATTGGGGGCACCAGTTTTAGAAATAAATGTTGCCCAAGAACAAGTAGAAGATCTTGTTGATGATGCCATACAATTCTTCCAAGAAAGGCATTTTGATGGTGTAATTCAAAACTATCTCAAGTATCAAATAACTCAGGAAGATATTGATAGAGGTAGGGGAAAAGTTGGAATTACTACGACAACAGTAAGTAACACTATTAATGCCGTAACGACTCAGTATGATTACAAAGAGAATAGTAATTACTTACCTGTTCCATCAAATGTAATTGGGGTAAATAAAATTTATCAATTTGAGGGAACTAACTCCATTTCTAGTAGTATGTTCAGTATTAAATATCAATTATTTTTGAATGATGTTTATTACTGGGGATCTCTTGAATTATTAACATATTCAATGGTTAAAAGATATCTTGAGGATATTGATTGGTTATTAAATACTCAGAAGCAAATAAGGTTTAACAAGAGACAAGATCGTTTATATATGGACATCGATTGGTCCAGTTTAACTCCAGGGCAGTGGTTAATTATTGATTGTTATCAAGTTATGAATCCAACTGATTTTACTCAGGTTTGGAACGATTCTTTCTTAAAACCATACTTAACAGCATTGATTAAAAGGCAGTGGGGATATAATATTTCCAATAAATTTAGAGGATTAAAACTTCCTGGTGGAGTTGAGTTAGATGGTAGAACTCTTGTTGAGGATGCTCAGAGAGAAATTGATACTCTGATGGACAAGATGTCATCTACTTATGAACTTCCACCTCTAGATATGATCGGATAAACCAATGCTAAATCCATTCTTCTTAAACGGTTCTAAAGCAGAACAGGGATTAATGCAAGACCTGATCAATGAATCTATTAGAATGTATGGTATTGACGTATATTATCTGCCTAGACAATATGCAACAGAAAGAACTATCATAAAAGAGGTTATAGAGTCTGAATTTAATTTTGCATATCCAATTGAAGCATATGTTGATTCATATGATGGATATGGCGGTCAAGGAACTATTTTATCTAAGTTTGGTATTCAGGAATTAGATGATTTAAAAATCATAATCTCACAAGAAAGATTTAGTAATTATATTACACCTTTGATGGAAAAATTGCCTGATGTTAAACTTGCAACTCGTCCTAAAGAGGGTGATTTAATTTACTTCCCATTAGGAGACCGTTTATTTGAAATAAAATATGTTGAGCACGAAAAACCTTTCTATCAACTTCAAAAAAACTATGTTTATGAATTAACTTGCGAACTCTTTAGATATGAAGATGAGGTTATTGATACTAACATAGACTTTATTGATGATAATATTGAAAATGAAGGGTATATTCAAACAATTCAAATGATTGGTATTGGATCTACAGCATCTGCTACAGCATCTATTGTAAATGGTGGCGTAAGATACGTTACTATAACTAATAGGGGTTCTGGATATACTGACCCACCAAAGGTCGTATTCTCTACTGCTCCTCCAGGTGGAGTAACTGCTACTGGTGTCGCAGTTATGATCAGTGGGATCGTTGATTTGTGTGAATCAGATCCAAAGCTTTTACGTGTCCAAGCAGTTCAACTCACAAATGCAGGAGCAGGATATACAGTTGCTCCAAAAATAACTTTGTTGGTGGAGGTGGATCTGGTGCTAAGGCACAAGCAGTCATTGGGGATGGAATAGTGGGAGTTATTACAGTCACAAATCCTGGATCTGGATATAGTTCTCCACCACCAATTACATTCACTGGGATTTCAAGTGTTGGTGCAGCAGCTACAGCAATTCTTTCCGGATCTGGATCTGTAAGTTCTATTAGGATTATAAATTCTGGATTGGGTTATACTTCAACAACTGTTCAAATAGGTCCACCAAATACTATGGTAGGTTTTGGAACTTACATTTATAATGAAAAATTAACTGGAAGTGTTAGCAACGTTAAGGCTAGAGTTAAGTCTTGGAATGCTAATTCCAAAATACTTGAAGTTTCAAACATTACTGGAAACTTTAAACCTGGAGAAAATATAGTTGGATCTGAATCTGGAGCGATCTATGCTATTGGAAGTATAAATACTAACAATCTAGCAGATCCTTTAGATAAATTGAATGCAAGGGGTAAATTTGCCCAAAATGATATTATTGAAGAAGAAGCAGACGAAATTTTAGATTTTAGTGAACAAAATCCTTTTGGAAATCCATAATTAAGAGGTTACAATGTTTGAATATTACTATCACGAAATATTTCGAAGAACTATAGTTTCATTCG
>Ga0129333_10000759_pt1 | contig 28067 bp, 30 predicted proteins | sample CPB6_08_DNA_FD_94474 | JGI IMG/M metagenome (GOLD analysis project Ga0129333, IMG submission 94474) | Freshwater to marine salinity gradient microbial communities from Chesapeake Bay, USA - CPBay_Sum_0.6_0.8_DNA | ecosystem: Environmental > Aquatic > Marine > Coastal | place: USA: Chesapeake... | reverse complement strand
AATAAAAAACAACAAATTTGTTCCTTAATAAAAAGAAAAACTAAACAAAAATTTTTAACAGAAAATCAAAAACAATATTATAATATTTTACAGGACAATCAAATTACAATATGTGTAGGTCCTGCGGGTGTCGGTAAAAGTTATATTGCGATGAAATGTGCAGTTGATTTGTTATCAGACCCTGAAACTCCATACGAAAAAATTATAATTGTAAGACCAGCAGTAGAGGCTGAAGAAAAGTTAGGTAGTTTACCAGGTGGTGTTGAAGAAAAATTGGACCCTTATATTTTTCCATCCTACTATCTTTTAAATAAAATAATAGGTAAAGATGTAAGAGAAAAACTTAAAGAAATTGAAGCGATTGAAGTTTTTGCTTTGGCTTATATGAGAGGAATGAACATTGACAACTCAATACTAATATTTGAAGAGGCACAAAATTCAACTCCAAGTCAGATGAAATTATTGTTGACAAGAATTGGGTTTAACTCTAAGTTTTTCATTTCTGGAGACTTAGAACAATTTGACAGACACAAAGACAAAACACAAACTGGACTGTGGGATGCGATTAAAAGATTTCAAGATTTGACCGATGTTGGAACTTTTGAATTTTCGCCCGAAGACGTTGTAAGAAATCCGTTAATTTCTAAAATGTTAAAAAGATATGATGAATGAGGATTGGAATAGAATTAAATGGTGTTCTAAGAGATACAATTGGTAAGTTCAGACAAGTTTATGAAAAACACTTGATTGAACAAAATCCTGACTTTATAAGTGATAAGATTTATGATATGGACTTATCAGGTAATACGTCACTAACTCAAATAGAAAATACTTTTGAGTATAAAATATTGAGTGATGTAACTTCTTTGAATCTTATCGAACATTTCGCATTCAAAAATTCGGATGAATTATACAATTTTATGTATAAAGACCATACTATGGAAATATTTGGTCATGCGGGTTCTGTTGAAAATAGTGGGATTATGGACTTTAATAATTTTTATATGGATATGAGGGATAAACACGACATACTCATAGTTTCCGATGAAATAGGAAAATCAAAACCGGCATCATTATTTTTTATTTCTAAATTTGGATGTTTAGTCGAAACTATAAAATTTTACAGTGAAATTACAATTAATTCAATGTGGGATTCCGTAGATGTTTTACTTACTGCGAATCCTAAACTATTATTAAATCATCCTGAAAATAAAACCGTGATTAAATATAACACAAGTTATAATACAGACATTTTGGTTGATCATGAAATCTCAACCATTAAACAACTCAAATTAAAAATTGAAGAACTATATGATTAATGTATTAGGTGAAAATTATTTCATAGACCTTGATAAAATTGAGGAGTATTTAGAAATAGATGAAGAAATTTTAAATGTTAGTGGGACAACAGATGATAACGAAACAAAAATAAATTTAATTAAATTTGAAATGGTTAAAATGTTGTTAGATACTATCCTGACTGAAAATAATGAAGTTTTTGATGAAAAACTTGGAATTAAAGGAACCACAAAAACATCTATTCCTTTTAGAATAGCATTCAATACTTTACTAAATAAAAAATTAATAAACAGTTATTAATATGGACCAACAATTGACAGAAAAAGTTAAAGAATCTATCAAAAATTTACGAGAAAAAAAATCGAGAATTTATTTGATGGTTCAAGATACTAAAGGTAATGCCAAAGCATCTGTTAGATACATATATCAAATGGCAAGAACATTGAAAGAAAACGGGTTTAATCCAATTATTCTACATGAAAAAACAGAATATGGTGGAGTTCCTTGGTTGGAGTCTGATTTTATGGAAATACCACATAAATCTATTGAGGGTCAAAATTTAGAAGTAAGTCCTGAAGACATTATAGTTGTTCCAGAAATATTTGGATATGTTATGGAACAATTAAAAAAACTACCTTGTGCTAAAATTACTCTAGCTCAATGTTATGCGTATATTGTTGAGACATTGCAACCAGGTCAAAATTGGGCTCAATTTGGATTTTTCAAGTGTATAACCACAACTGAAAAACAAAAACAATATATTGAACGTATAATGCGTCAAAGTACATTTGAAATAATACCGCCATATATAAGTGAAGTATTCACACCTAGTGATAAACCTTCATTACCTATTATTGGTATTCATACTAGAGACCATAGTGATACAATGAACATTATAAAGAAATTTTATCTTAAATTTCCTCAATATAGATGGTTCACATTCAGAGATTTGAGGGGTTTGTCAGAAAAAGATTTTGCAAAATCTCTGAAAGAATGTTTTGTTAGTGTGTGGATTGACAATGATAGTGGTTTTGGCACATTTCCTTTGGAGTCTATGGCATCAAATGTGCCTGTTATTGGTAAAATACCAAACTTACCTCCAGATTGGATGAACGATGATAATGGATTGTGGATTACAGACCAAACAATAATGACTGACGTTATTGCCGAATTTATCCAAAATTGGTTAGAAGATAATATAAATCCTGAATTATATTCTCACATGAAATCAACTATTGAAGTTTATCAAAATAAACAAGAATTTGAAGAAAAAGTTCTTTCGTTGTTTGGAAATATTTTAACACAAAGAGCAGAATCTTTTGAAGAACAATTATCTAAAACTGAACAATAATATGGAAAATAAAATACCTGTATCTGTAATATTACCGATTAAGTCTTCTAAAGTTAAAGATTTTGAAGACTTTTTCAAAAAAGCAATAGAATCATTACAAAAACAATTAGTTCAAATTGAAGAGTTGGTTATTGTCCATACTTTGGAGGAAAGCCTTGTTGAGTTATTATCTGAATATGATTTTGGAGATTTGTCTGTATCTCTTATACCTTGGGAAAAAGAGCCTAATTATGCCTCTCAGGTTAACTTTGGAATATCAAAGGTAAAAAGTGAATGGGTAAGTTTATTCGAGTTTGATGACGAATACGCTCCAATTTGGTTCAAAAATGTCAAAAATTATATGGAACAACTACCAACAGTAGAAATGTTTTTACCTGTTGTTGTGGATGTCGATGATAAATTGACATTTGTTGGATTTACAAATGAGGCAACCTTTGCCGCAAATTTCACAAATGAAATAGGTAAATTGACAAATGATACATTACAAAGTTATCAAAATTTTCAAACCGCAGGTTCAGTTTTTAAGAAAAAACTTATTGAAGATTTTGGTGGGTTCAAACCATCGATGAAACTAACCTTTGTTTATGAATTCTTATTAAGAATGACATATAATTCAGTATCAATTACAACGATTCCAAGATTAGGTTACAAACATTTAAATTTAAGAGAAGGTTCAATATTTTGGACGTATAAATTTGGTGATGAAAAAATGTTGGAGGATGAAGTTAGATTTTGGATAGAACTTGCGAAAAAAGAATATTTTTTCAAGGACGATAGGTCCATAAAATATGATGCACAAAATGTTTAATGCAGGAATCTACAACTGCACATACTGTAGATAATTCATCAAAAAAAAGAGGTAGAAAATCGGTTAAAGAAAATTATTTTGATGTAAGAGAAGAAGACGCTGTAAAATTATTTTTATTGGCTGAAACTTTTGAGGAGAAGAATAAAATATACAATGAATTTCTACGAGGGCCTTTAGATAAGATGATTTCATCTATTATAAGGCGATACAAGTTGTATCGTAAAGATATGGATTTCATAGAAATTCATACAGATACTCATTCGTTCTTGATGACCAAAGTCGACAAGTTCAAACCATCAAAAAACAAAAAAGCGTATTCTTACTTTGGAACAATATGTAAAAATTATTTGATGGGTCAGATAATCAAAGACCAAAAGGAAACAAATAGGAAAGTATCATATGAAGATATATCTTCTAGTTTAGAAGAAAGACCTGATATGGTATACAGAATTGATGATGAAATTCAAGACCCAAATTTAATTATCACAGAATATCTTGTCGAGTTGAAAAATTTTATTGAAGATGAAAATCTGAATGAAAACGAAATGAAATTGGGATATGCCTTAGTCGATTTATTTGACAACTATGAAACAATATTTTCGGCAACCGAAAATAACAAATTCAACAAAAATATTATATTACTTTCTCTTCGGGAAATGACAAACCTAACTACGAAAGAAATACGAGGATCTATCAAAAGATTCAAAAAGTTATATTTAATATTACAAAGTCAAATTAAAAATTAATATTAAATATTTATAGATATGCCAAGGCCACAAAGAAAAGAAATTAATTTTACCAAAGAATCAATATTGTCTTTGATGCAAGAGATATATAATGAACTTGTTGAACAAAGACAAACGGCAATTCGTATACAAAATAAAATGTTGTCAATGTTGAAGGACCCTGAAGATATGACAACAATTGGTCCTGTTATTGAAAAACAACAAAAAATTGTAAACGATTGTGTTGAGAAAAAAATAAGTCTATCTAAACTACAATCCGGTATTTGGGAAAAATCAAATAGTAATCAAGAAACATTTACACTCAACGATCTTGATGATGATGTTATTCAAAATCTTATGATTAAAGATATTGAAAAGAGTGAATCATCTTATAAAATGAAGTAAATATGCAATCAGTTGATGTAAATCAATCTAAGAATAATATAGATTCTAAGATAAAATCTATTAAAACATACGTTGATTTATCGAAATCTGAGAAACAAGCCAGTAGAGATACTCAAAATTCTTTTCAAAAATCAGTCTCCGATGTTGCCACTCAGTTAAATAAAATAACTGAGGAACAGAAAAGATTTCAAAGAAATGTAAACGATAAGATGTCAGAAATGACAAATCTTATCAAATCAGTTGGTGGTGGAGAAAATCAAACAGAAACGGTTAAATTTCTAAAAAAGAAAGTTTTAGAAGCTGCAGTAAAAATTGAACCTCAACTACAACAAATAATACAAAAAGCAACTTTAAAAGTTTTGGGTTGTTCTGAAGAACAATCTTATGATGGTGTAAATGTTGATGCGTTTGGTCAAATTCCAAATCTTAACTCCTTACCTGTAAGTCAATCAATATTTATTCCGGTACAGTCTATTGATATTTTGGGAAATTTGAAATACGACCCAAATAGTAAATTTGGACAAGTATACTACGAAAAAGATAATCCTTCTGGTGATCCAGCATTCATTCCTTACGGAGGATTTCTAACATTTCCCACAGACAAACTACTGAACGAATTAATGACAGACTCAAATCAGGGAAGATGGATGAGTGAGATAATTGGTAGAAATTATCAAGGTTTATCTCTTAATCCGTTGTTTGATATTAAATACACAACACAAAATGAGTTTGGTGTTAGTGGGAACTTCTTTCAAGTGGTTCTAACAAATAGAACTGATGATAATGGTAATATCTACAATAGTGTCAGTACATTTATAACTGACTACTACAAAACAATAAAAATAAGTAGTTGGGAATCAATATCTGCCTCATTAATACAAATACTAACAGGGTCAATGTCAATGACCGGTAAGTGGGGTAGAGAGGAATTGTTAAACTATAACGCAACTCAGATAATAATTCAAAGAATTTTGGGATTATGTTATGATTCTAGAAGTGAGATAGATGTAAGTGGTATATCAAAAGTTGCTGAATTAGATGGTGTAGATGATAGTTTTTTTGAACTTAATGAAGTTGATTTAAGAAATATAGATGTAGAAATTTCAAACATCCAAAATGGAGTTATGGAATTTGTTGATTGTCAAAACGTAAAATTACCTGTTGATTTTGAAAATTTAACGGACCAATTGATAAGATTTAGAGATTTGTCTGATGGTATTTCTGACGCCGAAAAGGTTGAGGAGATGTCTAAAATTACTGACAGTATTTCACAAAATCCAAATTGGCAAGAATTGATACCTCCTGACTTTTTAGTTACGCCTGCAATAGATTCAAATATTATATCCAAAATTCCTGTGGCCTTAGTTTTCTCAATTTTAACACCAAAAACTTTGTTGCCAATTTTTACATTACTTGCGGTTACTCAAGGAAAGGCTACTGTTACATATAATCAAGCAATAACATCGAATAATGAGATTGCCAATCCGGCAAATAATTTATCAAACCAAACTAATAACCTTGTTTCGGATGCTAAAGATTTCATGAAAAAATTTAGAACGTTCAATATCGAAGTAACTCGAGAAGTGTCTAATATTTTTTTAAAAGAATTATTTGAAATATTTAAGAGAGATATTTTTGCTCTTATACAAATAGTGGTAAAAGATATCAACAGGTCTAAGGTTACTAAAATTTATAACATAATTACAAGATTGTTACAATTTGCAGTTGTTATTTCACAACTTGTTCAAGATTTATATAAATGTAAAAGTTTATTAGATAATATTGAAAGTATTTTGAGTTTGATAGCGCGACCGCCATTAAGTGCCTCAAGAATACCCGAACCTTTATTATTGTTCAGTCCATTGTTACCTGGTACATCTCCTGAAAGATCGACTATAAATAGTATTCAATTTTTACAAAGTTTAGGAATTGATACAGGACCAAATACTGATGGTTCTCCAAATTTGATGTTACAATTCTTATCATCAACTGTAAAAGGTATTGATAAAGAAATTTCTGAGAATGGTAAAGTACAATCATTTGGTATTAGTCCATTAGGTAAAGTTGAAATATTCTCAAAATTTTTCTAGTATGAAAAAAGAAATTTTAGAAGAAATTACAAAAAATCAAACAGAATTACAAAATCTACCAAATGCTAAGTTGGTAGAGATGTTAGATTTTTTGTCACAAGAATTCGATGATACAAAAGACCATCTAATAAAAATGACTTACTATTTAGATAATATCGAATTAATGTATAATAATATATTGAAGGAACACGAAAGTAGGGTCAAATAATGGAAAAACAACAGAATTTTTTTTATCAATGTGAGGTTTTGGACAACCAAGATCCAGCCATGTTGGGTAGGATTAGAGGTCGTAGAATTACTGACGACTACAATGCGATAATAAATAGTATCACAGACCCACCTTGGAATCCTGAGACTGACCCTTGGTCTATCAGAGACCCATTTGTTTTTCAACCGTTACTTCCATACTATATATATCAAACACCAAAAGTGGAAGAGATGGTTTTGGTGATGTATAGTAACCCTGACTTCAAGTTTGTTAATCAATATTATATACAGAGCACTTTTTATTCACCAACCTCATCAGGATTTCAATATTGGGCGGGTGGTGATAAATTTATGGGAACAGGTATAAGGTTTAACCTACCACCATACATTAAGAAAAAGGATGGTTCTATAGATAAAAAATATTTTGGAGTATTCCCTCAACCAGGGGACAATGCTTTATTGGGTAGAGGTAGTGCGGATGTAATAGTTAAAGAGGATGAAGTATTAATCCGCGCTGGAAAATATGCAGAAGAAAGGTTAAGGGCAAATAGTATTCCAACAGTAAATAACTTCCGTGGGTTTTTACAATTATCCAGATTTCCTAGTACGATACAAAAACTACCATCAAGCTCTTATTTTGAATCAGTACCTGTAATTTTACAAGTTAAATATTTGATTGAATATTATATATCAAATCCTGAGAATGAGGTAGATAAATTTGGAGGTGCGATTTATTTATATCAATTAAAACCAAATCTTACTACTAACTCTAAAAATCTGACGGTCAATAGTGATATTCCAGAAAATCTTAAATATCTATTCTATCGTGAAAGATTTACACAATTAACTAAATCTGAGGTAATTACATTTATAAATAAATTCATACAGAATTGTAATCAAAGTGATAAGTCTCAGACAGGAGAACCTTTATTTTCAGATCAGGGAGAAAAATTTCCAATATTTTATAGACCATCTCCACTTAATTACCAATTATTAAATGATAATTCTGGTTCAGGAGTAGCCGCAAAACATTTTGGTGATATATACAAAGGTATTAAACTATACCCCGCATTAGAAGGAGGATATGGATTAATCATATCCAAAGACAATGTTGGTTCTCCTGTGGATCTTAAAAAGAGAATATTAGAAAGAGAGAAGAGAATTGATAATACTGGAACATATGGTGCGCTAGGTTCGGACAAACTATTCTTATTATCTCATTTATCCTCCATACCGGGAAAGAAGAAAATAAACTTCGATGACACTTTATATGGTATATCTGCAGAAAAATTCGGAAGAGAGATAATTCCAAATACATCAAGTATGGTTAGGGGAGAGGAACTATTGGAGTTACTTAACCTAATAGTTAGATTTCTTGTGACTCATACACATCCATTTCCTGGCTATGCTCCAGTGACAATATCAAAAGATGGAACTCAAGTACAAAATATCTTGACGGAAATGCAAAACGCAACAAATAAAGTTCTTAACCAACATATTCGAATTAATTGATATTTATAAATAAAAAATAAATGTCAATTTATCAATCTTTTGTAAGTAAGAACAATACGATTATTTCCAATTCATATACCAATACGGCGAGAAATCCCGTACTTGAATTGAATTTTGGTTCATCAGATTATATCATACCAAACTATGGTTATACAAGATATATTTTCAATATAGACCTATCATTACTTATTGAAAATATAGAGTCAGGGTTTATATCCACAGGATGTACAACAGATATGACACACACCCTTAAAATGGTCAATACATCATCATTCGACAATGAACTCCTGAATACATTCATGACCAACTCAAGGAGAAGAGCAACATCATTCGACCTTATTCTATTTAGAATCCCAAATACCTCAGGAGATACAGGAAATCCACAAAATTGGGATGAAGGTGTAGGATTTGATTTTAACGATTTCAACCTCACAAAAAATAGTGCGGTAGGTGGTCAATCACCCCTAACATATGTAGATAGTCGAGCCTTCTCAGATAGACCATCAAATTGGTATAAATCAACGACAATAACAAATTGGTCAGAAGAAGGAATTTACAATAATAAAAATGAAGGTTTAGTAAATTACTCAGGTCTTACCATCATCGCAACACAACATTTCGAACTCGGAAACGAAAACCTCGAAATGGATATGACCAATGAAATAAATGGAATACTCAACGGAACAATAACAGGTGTCACAGGTTGGGGATTAGCATATGTTCCTGAAGTAGAAAACATCACCGGACTTACAGAAAGTTATAGTGTTGCCTTTTTCTCAAAATATACTCAAACATTTTATCAACCATACCTTTTAACTAATTTTGATGACCTAATTCATGATGATAGAAATATTTTTCTGAAAAATCAGACAAACAAATTATATTTGTATGTTTACCAAAATGGTGATTTTGTGAATTTAGATTCTTTACCTACCGTGAACATTGAGGATGCCAATGGTGAACTAATACCTAGTTTGGTTGGATTAACTACGTGTTTAAGGACAAAAGGTGTATATGAGGTAACGATTCCTGATGAATTTACCAATTATCCAACTCCATGTATTTTTTATGATGTTTGGACAGGATTAGAAATAAATGGGCAATCAATACCTAATGTTACAAATCAATTTATCTTACAAAATTATACCGCTGGAATTCAAATCGGAACTCTATCTAAAGAACCAATGAAATTTGGATTTGACATATACGGTATAAAACAAAATGAAAAAATATTAAATACTGATATTCGAAAAGTTGGTGTTACAATTAAAAGGGCTTATACCGCTCAAAATATGTTACACGATGTTGTTGCGTATTACAGAGTTTATGTTAAAGAAGGAACAACCGAAGTACAAGTCCAAGATTGGACTCAAATAAATCGAACTCCAAATGAGTATTATTTTATATTTGATATGAGAGATAAAATCCCAAATCAATATTATGTTGATATAAAAGTGAATACTTCCGGAGAAAAAGATACTTATAAAAGACAATTAACATTTCAGATCGTAAATCATAAGTAATATGAAAAAAACAATTAAATTAAGTGAATCCGATATAACTAAAATAGTTAAAAAAGTTCTTGAAGAACAAGAATCAAATGAAGGGATTATTGATAATGTAAAAGATTTTTATCGTGGCGTTAAAGGAATTAAGCGAGGATATGGAATGGATTATTTCCAAAACATGAGTAAACTACAAACTTTAATAAGAAAATTAAAAAAGTTGGATGAACCTAATCAACAAGTAATGTCCGAACTTACACAATTAAAAAATAAAGTAAGTGGATTAAATATGCCTCAAGAAAGAAAAAATGCACTACTAACTCTAATCGATAATTCATTATATCATTTTAATAGATATTCATCTATAAATGACCAAATTTTAAATCAGATAAAAACATTAAATTTAGACAGCTGGAATTAATTATGAAAAGAACAATTAAATTAAGTGAATCCGATATAACTAAAATAGTTAAAAAAGTTCTTGAAGAACAAGAATCTGAAAGATATATGTTTTTCAGTAATTTGGAACAAATGAAAAGACAATGTGAAATTCTTTTGGATTTGAATCACAAAGAAATTGAAGAGATTTTGACCGATGGTCATGATTGGGCTCAAGACCATATTGCCGAAGCAAAAAATAACTTAGACCAAGTTTTTGATTTTTTAATGAATCAAACAAATGAGGAAGGTTACGAAATGGATTATGAAGACGAGGATGAAATGACTATGATGGAAGGTAGAAAAAAAACTGGAACTAAATTATGTGCTAGGGGAAAATCAGCGGCAAAATCTAAATTCAAAGTATATCCATCAGCATATGCGAATGGATACGCAGTTCAAGTTTGTAAAGGTAAAATGCCAGGGTTGGACGGAAAGAAAAGATGTTCTGCTCCGTATTGTTAATTAACTTTATTTAACTTTTCTCTGAGTATTTTAAGTATGGATTCTCTTACAGATTCTTTTCTAGGTTTGTAAGATGTCATAGTAGGTTTATTACCAGTTCCTGATTTAGGTTCACTTTTTTCGGCTTTTCGTTTCTGAGCACAAGCGGCCTTTTTTTGTGAGTCTGACATTTTACCTGCAACACCAGCCGCTCTACATTTTGGGTATCCTTTACTATCGGCTTCAGGTCTTCCACATGGTGGATGTTTACCGTCTTTATCTTTTCTACAAATATTAACCCATGGACCTTTGGGTTGTTTACTTCCTTTAGGTTTCTTTTTTGTTCCAAACCACACGGCCAAATCTTCTTTTAATAATTCTTCTTTCAATGGTTCACCATTTTTAGTTGGGTTTATTGCAGAACCTTCTTCATCATTTTGTCCTGTATAGAATTTTTTAAGATATTCATTTTTCTTTGATAATTTTTTTGTTTTTCTTTCTATTTGTGCTCTTTTCTGTGGAGATTGTTTGAAATCACCATCCGCTTCTTCATAAGCGAGTTCTGCATTAGTATAAGAGTATACTGGTTCTGTAAATGGATGTAGTTCTCCTTTATCCCAAACTTCAGGTGCAAGTACAATAGGAACTTTATAATTCCCCGCATTTGCGGCACCAGTCGCTTCTTTTATTATATTTTTTTTCATATACTTATAATCTATTAATAAATATTTACAAATATAATTATGGAAGAAAAAAAACCAATCGGAATCTTATTTGAATCGATTCCTTATTATGACCCTGAAGATTTTTCAAATCTTATAAATTCACTGTCAAACCCACAATCTTTGTTTATGATTACCAAAGCTTTAGAATATTCTTATAAGATGGGCGTTTTTAGTCTTGCGGAGTCCGAGGTTGTTTCAAAATGTTTAAGACAACTCAACACACAACAAATGGGATACGATTCACCAGAATCAAAATAAATAGGTAAAAAAAAAATAATTTATTTTTAACCGTAATTAAAAATAAATTTATATCTTTGTTAGAAATAAAAAACATGAAATATCTAATCTTTTTGTTTATTTTTTTTTTTATTTCTTGTAAAACAACACGAGTTGAAATTGTTAATGGTCATGTTGTCAATAGAACAAAAGTAATTAGGTTTACTAATAAACCCGATACTATCCATTATATAAAATTATGGAATGGAAAATTAGTGACAAAAAAAGAATACGATAGTAATTATGAAAAAACTATCGTGAAAATTAATAAAAAATTAAAAAAACAGATAAAAAATTAATTTTTTATTTGTCACCCTCGCCAGTATCACTTATTGTATCTTTTTCGAAAGATTTAAAAATACCACATTTATCAATTGTTGCAATTTTTCTTACTTCTAGATGCTCCATCCTTTTTGTTTTATCTTTAAGAGTACCTAAATATCTAGGAGGCTCAACTTCTTTTCCGTCTTTAAGTACAGTCATTAACATCGGGGCTTCATGACATCCTGTTTTTCCAGTTACACCATCTCTTACTTCACCACCCTTTGACTGACATTTAAATGAAACATCTATTGGTTCTTTTATTTCTAAAATTTTTTTTGCGGTTTCAGAGTCAACATATAAACTTTGAGACCGTGCGCCGCAATCTTTTATATTATTCAAATTAAAAATAGTTGGATCTTCCTCTATTGGACGTGTAACTTTTATTGGAACACCATTTAGAAGTAACGTAAACTTTGCGTTGTCACAACAATGAAATTTTGGGTTTTTGTTACTATTAACATATTTATATTCAATTTTAAACTCCAAATTAAAGTCACATTCAGATGTTGGAATTTCCTCTGATTTTTTTTCTCCTATAACTTTAAAAGTTGCTTTAACAAATTGTTCTTTTAACGCTTCAGGTAGTTTAGTTTCAACACCTATCTGAATATCATTGATAAATTTAGGGATATTTGGTAAGTATCCGGATTTGACTAATCCATTAAAATTCTTGGTTAATAAATTTTGAATAGTTGAATTTCTTCTTCTTGCTAAAACTCCTGGATTAACAGGTTTTCCCTTACCATCAGATTGAATATCTTCATTATCTCTATTACGAATTTTAGATTCTCCTGCGACTATCGTTACATCAGAAACCTCTGGATTATTATACTTATCTAAAAACTGTTTTAGACTACGAAATGCATTTGTAACTTGGTCAATTATACCAGGTGTTTTTAAACTATGAAATCCAGTTGGAAAATTAAATTCTATTGTAATATCTTCACTAACCTTTTCTCCACTATTTGTATTAGAGATTTGTTGATTATTTTTTATTGGTAACAAACTTGATGTGTTTTGTTCAAATATTAAATAATTTTTTTTTGTCGCCGTTTCATGTAGGGACAATATTCTTTTCCTATCATCATCACTTACATTCCAATCTTGTTTTATCATTTTTTTTTATTTATAAATATTATAAATTATTAGATTTCTAATAAAAAAAAAAGGTCAGAAATTTCTGACCTTTTTTTGTAACTATAAAAGATTTTGATTATCTCAATTCTCTTAAATCAAATGTTCTAACACCATCAACTGTAATTCTCCCGTAGAAGCGATTATTTACCATCTTTTTGGCGTATCTTGTCATGATACCTTTGATTGGTGTAAAGTTGAATGGGTTATACATTGTTGGTGTCAACTGTAGTGGAACATATGGTGCGTAGATATAACCTGTGTCCAATAGAGATGTTCCTTTGTGTCCCAACAACACTTGGTTAGGTGGGAAATAAGGGTCTCTATAAACTTGGTATCTACCAGCAAGAGTTCCTACTCTTTCAATACCCATGTTGTACTGATCTTGCTCAGGAGCCGCGTTTGATACGTGGAAGTATTCCAAGTCGTCAAATATTGCACTGATTTCAGAAGATACAACGATCCAGTTCGCTCCACCTCTCAAAGTAGATTTGTGAATCTGAGCTGAAATTTGGTTTATTGCAGTGATAAGAGTTTGGTTCCAGTCCTTTTGAGTGTAAGGAACTGCGTTAGAACCTAACCTCTTCCATCCATTGTAATCCCATCTAAGATTCCAAGCTGCACCTTTTCTAAGGTCTCTCAAAATCTCTCTATCGATTTCAGCCGCAACCTGCTCAGAAAGTAGAGCGGTTAATTCTGCTTCGGCATCGATATTGTGGAATGCTGCAACGTCTTGTGCCATTTCAGGTGACCATTGAGCTCTTAGTTTTCTTTCTGTTACAGATACTGTTACTGACATAAGGTCGAAAGAAACTTCACCTATTCTGTCTTCGAATTCCAAATTCTTGTAAATTCTGTACGTAGGAATAAATGCATTGTTAGTCGCTGTAGTTGAGGAGAATGTAGAACCTGTATATCCGTCAATTGAACCTCCACAAGAAACACAAACAGGGGTCTGTAAATCAACTTCCAAATAGATATTACCATTAATATCACAAATATCATCATATTGACCACCACCTGTTTTTGAGTTAGGGAATACAAGATCAGCGTTGTTGTTACCATATTGAACAATACCTTTACCATATCTTTGAGTTACAACTCTAAATAATACCGGACCAGTGCCACCTATCATCGCCCTGGTTGCCTCTGTTGGAGTTATAGTTAAATCCGCCAAAAAAGATTCATTATCCACTGGATTACCATCAGGCCCGATAAGTTTACCGGCACCATCTTGGGCAAATCCTGACATAATAAGTAATACTTTTCTATAAGAACCACCATCAGGACCCTCATTTATAGTATATGCAGATTGTACTAAATTTAAAGTTGTAGAATCCCAAACTGCAGTAACGGCAGATGCTGTAACCGCAGAAAAAGTACCTTTTGAATAGTCAAATAAACCTGGAGGGTCTAACGCCGGTTCATTACCTTCATAAAATCTATCATAAAGGTCTCTACCCTCGTTATAATTATATCCTTCATTTGGTGTTCCAGGACCACCTGGTGCACCATAAGGCTTATAATGTTCTCCACCACTTTCATAATTTTGGATGTTAGGTACAAAGTAGAACAATTTACCGATAGGTAAGTTCATTGCCTGTACAGAAACGATGTCGTTTGCCAAAAGTTTAGAGAATACTCTCCTAACGATTGGAAATACAACAGTTTCAAAAGCTCCTGTATCTGATGTAGTTGACGCTTCGTTAATCAAATAAGATGCTTGATTTTCATAAAGCTGTGCAACGTTTTCTCTCATGTGACCTTTAAGACCTTCAAGAAATCCTAATTTGTCCCATTTGTTGATTGTGTCTTCTTTGATAACTTTTAGGTGCTTAAGACCTATATTACCAACAAGACCTGATTCTAATAATGCTCCCATTTTTTTGTTTTTTTTTATTTTATTTTTTAGATTATTTTACTCATTAAATCCTTCATTCTCAAAAATTGAGGATTTTCATAAGTTTTAGATTCAATCAATGATGCTGAGGAACCTGTCGATGCAGTTTGATTTAATTTTTTCTCAAATGACTCATTGATAGGTTTAACATCAACCTTAGATAATTCGTCTTTTATAGACTTATAAAGATTTTTAGATTCTTTTAGAGTTTCAACATTGTCGAATCTTCTAAGGATATTGATTTTTTCTTTTTTGGTTGTTGAATGTTCTGTAAACAATCTTGTTGCGTAAGCCAAATTTGAGTTGAAAATTGCAACTTCATTCAGTTTTTCTCTGAATACATTCAAGGCCTTTCTATACTCTTCATTTTTTTCACGTAACATTTTTACTTCAGCTTCTAAGGATTCGAATTTAAGATTTCTATTAGGTGTCACACCTTTTCTCAAACCTCTTCCTTCTTCTGAACCAAATGCGTAAGAACGAGCAGCTTCTTTAGTTTCTGTCTTCTTACCTACTACTTTGTTTTTACCATCAGTATTTTCTCCCTTAGGAAAACCAACTTTCTTGGCGTTTCCAGTTCCATCTGCCTTTGTTTTTCCTTTAAAAGCTTCAGGCATTTCTTCACCAAAACCACCTTTTTGTGTTTTGTATTGGAATTTAGGTTTTGATATACCTAATCCTTTTGGTTTGATTGATGATTTTCCTTCTTTAGTTTCAGTCTTCTTTACCCTTTTGTGGTTGTAAGATTCATTTGTGTAGGATTCATCTTCCTCCTCTTCTTCGTCGAATTCAATCTCATAAAGAGTTTCACCTTCTTCTGTTTCTTCGTCGGTTTCTTCATCGAATTCAATTTCATAAAGAGTTTCTTCTTCCTCCATAGATCCAACACTAAAGATTTTTTCAATTGTAGATTTCATTTCTTCATCAGACATTCCATCTTCCATTTCTTCATCTAGTTCTTCATCATACATTTCTTCTAGTTCTTCATCATACATTTCTTCCAATTCGTCATGCATAGATTCATCTAAACTTTTTAGAATGTACTCAGTGTCATCATCAGTGTCTTTTAAGTGGATATTTTCGCCATCCTTTGTGACGATAATTCCATCTTCTTCACTCATGGCTTTGAATACTTTGAGAAGTTCTTGTTCGTCTTCGATTCCTGTTAAATCTACAACTTCATCATCTTCGAATTCACCTTCAAATTCATCATCATCGTCAGATTCAAAGTCACCCATTTCGAGATCATCTTCATCTTCAAATTCGTCTTCATTTTCTGATTCATCTTCAAATTCATCTTCAACCCCAATCTCAAGTTCATCTTGTTCGGAAAGGGACTCTTTTACTAGTTGGGAGATTTCTTCTTTCATGGTAGATTGAAGTATTCCTTTTGCATTCTCGGCTATAGCTTCTTCAACTTGTCTCATTTGAATAAGCGCCTCTTCAACTAATTTGTTCTTTTCTTGCATTTTTTTTTTATTTGTTTTACCTAATAAATATTATCAAATTTGAAAAAAATGCGTTTTTTTGAATAAATGAATAAATTTTTATTAATGTGGTTGATATATGGGCATAAAAAAAGTGGTCAAATTTGACCACTTTATTCGATTACTTCATCGATTTTACTTTCCGATACTGAGGTTATTCTCCATTCGTGATTGAACCCTTTGTACTTTTGAGTTACTTTGGCTTCGACATCGGTGACTGAATATCCTTTAACTAACTTCTCTTCTCTGATTTTTTTGATTTTACCTGTATTATCATCAGGAAGGTCGTAAGTTACTTTTGCCACAAAAAATTTTTCATCCATATCCATATTATATTATTTTCCCAAAAAATCGTTTAATTTTCTCATTAAATCAAGAGACTTGTTAGATTCAGGCTGAATTGTTTGTCTATTTCTTTTTTCTTCCTCTAAGTTCTCTTCATATTTATCTCTATCACTTGGGTCTAAGAAAAGGTAAGCACCTGGCGTAGATGGTGATGATACTAAGTCAAAACATATTAGTTCAAAGTCATCTTGTACTTCATTTCTTTCACCTACTTTTTTTAATGAACCTACTCCTCGGGAAGAAATACCTAAGGTAACTCCTTGTCTCATAAGGTTTGCTGCTTGGTCTCCTTTTGTTGATACGATTCCTCTCTCATGAAAACCTGGTGATGTCAGGAGTTTGAGTTTTCCCATTAGAATATTCTTATCCCACCATATATCGGTTATGATGTGAGATACTCTATCCAAATCTATTAATGAAGATTCTGGATGATTTAATTCTGATGTTGACAAACCCTTGGCAATTGCTTTTTTGTAATTCTCAGCTTCTCTTTTTAATATTTGTTCTGGGTAGAATCTACCATTTCTATTTGGAGTGTTATACTTCTGAAGTACAGCATAAAATTCAAAAGGATTCCTATAATCTAATTTAGCCGATTCCTGTAAAACATGTGCGTTATATTTCTCTTTTGGGGATACATAACCCGCATCCATCTCAATCAAAATACCATGACCCGTTTCGTTGGCTTCTAATATTCTTAATTTTTTCATTGATTCTTTTAACATAAATATATTGCAAATTAAAGTTTGCATTCAGATTCCACTTTTGATGGGTAAAAATCAAAGTAGTCATTCCCTATTATGTCATTTCTATATATGTTTTTGATTATTTTTTTTATTGATTCTTTAATTTTTAAGTCTTTAAAATCTGTTGGTTCCAAAGTATATAAGTTGATTTCCAAATTAAAAAAAGACTTTTTCCCATAATGTATTCCACTCGTTCTTAAATCTAAATCAACAATTGTTTTTTCGTTGTAGATTTTTTTATCTAAAACATCTTGTACTGATAGTTTTATATCTCTTATTAAACATCCAACGATTCTTTTCCAATTTCCCTCTTCAATTTTGGGTGTAACCCAAGATTGTATGTTTATGTAAATTGATTTAAGATTTTTTGAATCTACTGTCCCATACGTTGTTTTAATAGGAGTATATAGATTTAACTTCACACTTTTTCCTTTTTTCATCCATTTTCTTATAAAAAGTTTATATTTTTAATAAAAATAAACTATATAATAGTATAAGTCAAAAAATAAATGTGTTATGTTAATTATTGAAATTAAAAATGGGGAAAGCTTGGATAAAGCCCTAAAAACCTTAAAATCCAAAGTAATTAAAACTAGACAAAATCAAACTTTGGTCAAAAAGAAAGAGTATATTAAAAAATCTGTAAGAAGAAGAAACGAGATTCAGAAAGCAATATATACACAAAAAAAGAAACAATCAAATTGATTGTTCTAGTGTCTTAATTCTGAGATAGTTTATTTGATTAAATTCTTCAGTTTTTATTTTTTCTATAGTCTCAGTGAGTTTATTTTTAGTCTCACCATCATTTTCATTTTCCAAAATATTATATAATTTGGTTATTGCATTATCTTTTATTAATTCAAATTTTAGTTTTAATCTTTCAGTATCTTCAGATAAAATAGAGATTAACTCTCTTTTTGCACTTTCATCCAAATTATCAACATAATTAGAAATTGTTTGGTTTGCAATTTTAACCATAGACTTTATTGGAAGATTTACATGTTCCTTAATATCCTTCTTAGTTGTAAGAACTTTTAATATATTTTTCTTTGATTCAACTCGTTCATTTAAATCTGTTTTTGTGGTGTATACAAGTGTGTCAATATCCTCATAATCATTTATGATATTCTCACTAATAGATTTGGGTAGTGTTATTTTTTGTAAAACATATTTTGCCAGAGAAATTCCTTCTTCCAAGAATTCTCTTGCTTCCGATTCAGATAAACCTTGAGGTATACTAAGTTGGTCATATATTGAATATAACTTAGATATAGATTTATCTGTTAAAACATTATGTTTAAATTCTTTTATAGATCTCTTAAACTCCGTCTCATTTTTATAAGATTCAAGAAGACTTTTTTCAATTATGGATTTAACTTGTCCGAATGTCATGCTATTCTATTTATATTATAAATATTACGTATTTAATAACTTATCCAGTTGTTCTGAAATTTTTGATAAAGAATTTTGACCTTGTCCTAAATCTATAGTTTTTGAACCTTCTATTAAGTTATATTCAACTAACATATTTAAATTATTCATTTTACTTTCAGGAGCCAACGCAGGTGCTTCTGCTGGCGGAGCTTCTTCAGGTGCCGCTGGCGGTGGCGGTGGTGATTCTCCACCACCCATATCACCTGGTGGTGAGAATGCCTCCATACCTTCAGGTGTCTCTGTGGATGCGGCCGCGGTTGCGGTTCCTCCTGTTTGAGAACCATACAATTTGTCTAATGTATCGAATAAACCTGTTTTGGTGATTACAGTTGCAGTTGCTTTCAATTCTTCACCAACGGCTCTTTCTATTCTTTGTTGTTGTAAATCCAATCTGACTTCCTCGTCAGACCAACCAAAAATATGTTTCTTAGCCCATGTAGATGATGTTGCCTGAATACCATTACCTGGATCCATAACCAAATCTTTATATAACAAAACTTTTTCTTTCCAAACATCAATTTTTAATAAATCTGCTTGAGTAGATGGATTTGTCAATCCTAATGTAAAGTTTGATAATTCATCTTCATATCCCAATAAAAACAAATGTACGATTGCAATTTTATTTAATTCTTGAATCATACTTTTTTGTATCCTATTGATTGTTCTTGCGAATCTAATATCTTGTAGAGATAAATTCTTTCCATCACCAACAACTTCTTCAAACCCTAAAAACGCTTTTGGAACCCTTAGAGCGGTTAATAACTTTTTTTGAATATATTCAATATCAGCAATTTCTGAAAGATTCTGTGCTCCTGGTAATGTTTCAATTGGACTTGGTGCTGCAGGGTCTCTAACAGGAACAAAATAATCTTGGTCAACCGCCATTTGATTAAACCTCATATCAACATTTCCTGTTTTACTGTCAACAATTTGTTCTCGTTTAAACTTATTTGCAACACGCTGTACATATGCCTCAACATCATTATCGTCCATGTTTCCCACAAATACCTTAAATATTCGTCTTTCGGGTGCTCTTGACGTTCTATATATCAACATAGCATCCTCAGATAATAAAAGTTGTTTCCATATTCTTCTTGCTTTTTCCAACATAGAATTGTGAACCACAATACCATTTGCATAAAAATTATGATTTTCGTTTTCTACGTAGATATCATAAGTTTCAAATTCTCCAACTTCAATTATTTTAGTAATTGGTTCTAAAATATAATTTTTTGTTTTACGGTTGACATTATCATGTTTTTTAGTTTGTTCTAATAAAGTATCATAAAAGGTTAGTGAAAATGATGGATTAGTAGATTTTATTTCTCTACCTTCAATTATAACATTTTTTCTTGGCTCTCTTTTTCTGACTGAACCTGTTTTGTATCCTATTTTTTGACATAATGTTTTCACATCTTTCACTAAAGAATCATTACACAATTCAATATTCAAATGTGTTGACCATTTATCTTGTGTAATCCAACCATCAGCATCTATTAATCCTTCAAGTAAAGCTTTTTGAATTTTAACATCAGAATAATAAGCCCATTCGGGTATCCTCTTAGTATGGGCATTACCGTTAAAACCCATTCGTTCCAATATTGTTTTTAAACATTTGGACCAAACCATACATTGTGTTTCTTTTCCGTTGACCTCAATTATTTTAACCGGATTTTTAGAGTACTTATTTAAAATTCCTATATAAAAATCATTAAGTTCATCATACTCTGATAACGCAAAGTAAACACCTGTGTTGGAAATCCACCCGTCCCCAATCATAAATCCAAAAAATCTTGCGAATTCCTCATCCACAAAATCAGGTATTAAGTCAACCGAATTAAACCATCCATTTTTATTTTCTTCTGGGTTGGTTTTATCTATAGGTGTACTTTTTGTTTTACCTTTGACGTTATCAATTACCAGTAAATCTCCGACTTTTAAATCCAAAGTATTTTTATATATAAATTTATTTTCGTTGAAAACCATAATTTTATGTTCTTCAGACGATTCAATAAAATTATGTTTAGTGTGTATTTGATAACAAATTTTACTACCTGAATTTACGGTGTCCAATACTTTAGATAACACCTTGGTTTCTGTATTTATATCAAATGACCAAACTAAATCATCCTTTTGAATGTCTTTAATTTCTTTAACTCCAAATTCAGTATCTATTTTCGTGTCATATTTTAAACACGTACCATACGGAAGTTTTCTATCATCACCTAATAATCTGAAATGGGCTATTTCCCAAGACTGAAATTCCATATTTTTATTCTTCCAAGTAAAATGTAAAGCCTTTTTGTCTTTGTCATTTTTCTTGGTGATGTCAACAGATATTTTCTTATCAACTCCTATCTCATGTCTTTCTATTTCAATTGTGGGAAGTTGTTGACATCCAACAATTCCCCTTTCAGGGTCTAATTTTAAATAAACAAAATTGTCACCATACTTACAAGTGTTTCTTGTCCACATTGGAAGGTTTGTATTTATATCCAAAGCATTGTTGAATAAGTCGGCAAGAACCGCCTTTATTCTTTTTGATTCAGAATATATTTGTAATATAAAACCATCTTCATTTGTTGTTGTAGATTCTTCTGCGTAAATGTCAAGTGCGGCAGATATTTCGGGTGTGAACTCCATAGATTCATAATCATATTGAGCAGACAATCTTGATGGTTCGTAATATATTGCTTGTGAATATAAATTGTTCTCGACTTTCGCCCATTGATTTGCAAGATAAAAAGTTTGTTGTGCCTCTAACTTTTCTCTTTCATAATCTTGTTTGTTCTGAGTTCTGAGTATTTCCTTCTTATCTAATTTGAATATGGGATAGTCCTGATTCATTAAAGAATTGGGGCCCAATGTTTTGGACAATCTCTGCCAAACTGTTAAATTATTTTTATTATCTTCCATAAAGCAATTTTAATTACTATTATCAATAATATAAATAGTTGTAATTTTACATTATTTTATAATAGGAATTATCTTCGAGCGCCAAACAACCAACCATAAGTTTCATAATCTTTTTTGCTCGGTCCATTATTATACATTTCATTTGGTCTTCCCATTTGAGGAATCATGGGATTGAAAAATTCTGAAGTATTTTTATTCTCATTCATAACCGTTGACCAAGAATTCAACATCGCTTTAGTGTGATTTGTAACTTTTTCTAACGATTGAAAAGATTTTTCGGCAACAAATATCGCCATTGATATTCCCATTATGCAATCATCGTGATGACCTTTTTGATGGTCAGGTCTTCCATTAATGTAAATGAATGTATTCATTTCATTATATAGTCGTGAAGAATAAACTTTAAAACCATGTCTCATCGCTTCTTCAAATGATGATATGATTTGAACTCTTTTACTATTAAAATTTATACCGGGAATTTTATCATTCATTTTTGGGTCATACTTCCACTTATTTTGAGTATCTACACCATCAATATAAAATCCACTCTGATAATTCATCTCTTGCATCTTTCTAGCCGTAGATACTCCCATACCACCAGTCAAATCTATAACACAATATGCGTTATACATGCCACCCCACTTATATGCGATTTCTGCAAGAACATCAGGAGGAACTTTTCCAACATATTCAAAAACCTGTTCCCTTGCGTCAAAATCTATTATTTCTATTGATGAAAAATCTTCTGAATCTCCTCTTGAAACGTCAACACCCATAACATACTTATGACCATTTTCAGGTTCCTTAAATATCCAAAGTGACCCACCCATCATTTTGGCTTGGGGTTCTTTCAACATATTTCTTGAAATGTTTTGTAGCATTTCAGAGTCAAATACATTGTCTCCTGACCCCAAAAAGTTACATTCCAATTCTTGCGCAACTTTTCGTTTGTCGTACTTCAATTTTTTAACCATACCTTCAAACCAACTCGAACATGGTTTGTATCCTTGTGAAATTAAATCTTTGACTCTATCTAAATCTCTATCGTATGGATTTTCAGTTGAAAGATCAATAACTTCTTCATGTTTGTAATCATCTCGATTCAGTAGGTAATGAATCAGGTCTTTGGTTTTCACCATATATAAATCTTTGGTATATCGAGGGTCTCGATACCAAAACATTTCGGTTATTTTAAAATCATTTTGATTTCGTAATGCTTGGTCATATATTTCATAATAGATTGCATCATATCCATTTGGTGTTGATACAACAATTACTTTACCTCCCGTAGATAGGGACGCCATACAAGCCGCCCAGAAGTCAGAGTCGGCTTCAATGTATGCCGCTTCGTCAAAAATAAGTATTGTTGGAGTATAACCTCGAAGCGCATCTTTTGAAGTTGCAACCGCCTTTACTTCACATCCATTTGTTAGTTTGAAATGTCTTTGTGAGTTTTTTTCCTGTGAAAATCCAACACCTACCCATGATGGCCATTGTTCTGTAAACGCCCTAACTTTATTGGCCATTTCCATGGCCGTATCAAGTTTATTGGCGATAATTAGAATTTTTTCAGGTTTGTTCTTTTTTGCAAAAACTATCCTTTTGGATGCCCAAGCAGCGGTTACAGTTGATACTCCAGCTTGTCTGTATTTTAGGGCAATGTTTTCATTATGTTCCTCATAATCATTAATTAATGAAACTTGGTCAGGAAATAAATCTAAAGGGACATATCTTGATACTGTATTATCATATGTCTGTAAATAAGTACGAAGTGCATAAGGAGTATCCTTCATACACTTCGTAGCTTCAATTATAAGTTGTTCTTTTGAATTCACTAATTAAGACCTATTGGGTCAATTCCAATGCTTTTCAGGAAATCATCAATATCTTCTTCATCATCTTCATCCGGCTCAATACCCTGTTCTTCTTTATACTCTTCAAATTCAGTTTTCAATTCTTGTGCGTCTTGCATTAATTCTCTGAACCTGTCTTTTCCTTTTTGAAGTCTTGATTCATTTTCCGATATGATATTACCTATGATTTCCAAAAATTCCTTTGCAGGTAATTTATATAAAACAACATGGAAAAAATTTATCAGACCTTTATTGTCTTCATCATACATTTCATCAGGAAGTGCAAATCTGATTTTTTCTACTATTTCAGGTCCTATTCTGAGTTGCATTGGTTCATTAGATAATACATCAGTCTGTCCCATAACTCTTTGCCTCATTTCAGGAGTATCAGGTAGTCCATGTCTTGCCTTCGCCTCTTCAATACCTTTGATAACTTCATGACATAGTATTGGAAATATTAAACCATTCGCAACTATTTTTGTATCAATACCATCTTCCTGTTCTTCTTCATCAGCATCATCCAATTCAACTTTTCCTGCAATTCCCTGACCACTTTGACTCATCATCTCTATCATTTGTTCCATAGAAAAATATAGGAAATCATTTATTGCCATAATTCCTAAATAATCTCCATATAATGATGGGTCAATTGCATCCAAACGACTTTTTATTTCTGGTTTTTGAAATAAATAATGACCCTTTTTTGCGGCTCCTTGGACAATTGCATTTATTATATTTCTCTTGTGTTTTTCTAATTCGAATTTTTCTTCATCAGATAAATCTTCCACGTCAAATGACGGAAAATCCATCTCTTGACTTTCAGGTTCCTCGGGTTCCTGAGGTCTTTGGGGTTGCATTCTAAATCCTGCGGTACTTGGGGATGATAATGTCGCATCTATTTGATAAACATTACTTGGTGTTTGTGTTTCTTCTAACGCCGCATCTACCGCTAAAATTTCAAGTTCTTCTTTATGTCTTCTTTCAATTTGCATAATCCTTGGTAGTTTTGCCATCATCTCTTGGAAAACCATACCTTGAACTTGTCTTGAACTTAAATCTTCTATACCTGTAACATCGCTCAATTTCTGAGCGACTTTTTGGAACCTATCACTTACTAATCTTTGGACATCAGCAACTCCTTTTCTCATTGCAGGATTTTGAGAGTATAAACCTTCAGGGTCACCTAATTTTCTTTCCAAATTAGGGTCCATCCTTTCTGGTCTGTCTCCATATGTTATTTGTTCTTTAATTTTTCTTTTCATTTTAATTATTTTGAAGAATGTTCATAATGACATCAATAACCTTTTCTTTTGCATCTTCAGGAGAAACTGCTTTTGGTGCGGGATTCTCTCCAGGATTTGGATTTTTGAAAGGATTTGGTCTAGTTGTAGGTTTAGTTGTAGGTTTAGTGGTTGGTTTGGTTGCCGGTTTTACTGATGGCGCTGCAGGCGCTTCATTTATCATTTTCATTAAATCTCCTTTAGTCATTTTTGGTGGTAAATGTTTCATAACAATTTTAGTTAATTGTTGTTCCAAAAACAAAGATACAGGATTTTTCCCTTCTGTCAAAGATTTTTTGACATCTTTTACACATCTTTCATATTTTCTCATTTGAGTTTTTGACCACTCGCTTCTTTCAGATGTGCCAAACTCATCAGATAATTGAGATGTGCAAATCGCCCATGGATTGTATTTTTTTTTCTTTTTTCTACCTTCACCAACTTCTCCAGTGCCATCACCATAATTTCCAAACCCATCGTCAGTAGAAGGTCCAACTTGGTGTGGTTGTTGAGTTCTTTGACCCTTTTCAAAATTCATAGAATCCTCCATATCTTCTCTCATCTCTCCTCCTTCTGCGGTCACCATTACTTCTTTTGTATTTGGATCTTGACTAATAACCACATTACCTACCTTACCACCTTTAGGTCCAACCTTGTAAGTTTTCTTGGTTGGTATTTCAGTTACTTGTTCTACTAAGAGTTTAGAATATAAAGTTTCAATATCTTGTTCAGTTAACTTTGATATTGTCTTTCTTGACAACCCCCGTTTCATTAAATCCGAAATTCTTTCTTTAGATTTCATATACTAAATTTTTTTCAAATTCTAAGATAAGATCTCGTTCATAGAGTTTATCTTTTATTATTTGTTCCTCCTCTCCAAATCTGAATACCAATCGTTTTTTAGTTTCGTATTCATCTTTTTCCCACGCTAGTGCGACAACATCATCCATAGCGTCCATCATAGAAAAAAAATCGGAGTTTTGAATCAATTCCAACTCTATGTCAGTATTTTTCAAAACTCCTACTTTTTTGATATATTTTATTTCAGGTGGTTGTGGGTATTGATTACAAGGTCTACTTTCCCAGTTTTCACCAAACACATTCAAAGTATTTGAGAAAATGAATTCATAAATGTTATCACCTTTGTAATTAGGACCTAAACCATTTACATAAATCAAATAACTCATATCACAAAACCTTTGGGTGTAATTTTTCTTTGTTCCCCATTCTTCTCAAAAATTAAATTTTTCTTATTTGTTTTTCCAATAAAATGGAAATTAGCGTTTTCTTCCAAAAATTTGTGAGAGGCCAATTCTTGCTCTATAGTTTCACATAAATCCATCACTTCATTCATTTTTTTCTTAGCGATATGTTTTCTTTCCTGAAGTCTATTTTGTCTTTTGTTTTTGTGTTCTAAAATTTCTTTTTTAGTTAGTTCAAAATATTTTGATAACACTTTGTCTACTTTTGATTCCGCAAAAATTCCTTCGTAGAAACTTTCCGCCATTTCACCCTCATCAGAATCAACGGGAATATCCATATCAGATTGAATATCTTCAACTTCAGTATCACTTGTAATATCCTCCATTCCAAATTCTTCTGATTCAGAATCTTCTTCAAACTTACCTAATATATCTTCTTTATCTTCTTCAGATAAACTTTTTAAATCCAAAGAAGATAATACCATATTAATTACATACTTTATGTCTTCGGAAGTCATCCCTTCTTCACTGTCCAATACTCTTATTTTCTGAGTTAACTTACCAGTCAATTTTTGTATTGTCCTAAATGAAACTTGTTCTCCATTGTCAGGACCTTCCATTCCCATATCATCAGATGGTGGCATCATTTCATCACCACCCATATCATCAGATGGTGGTATCATTTCATCACCACCCATATCAGGAATTCCACCTTCATCTCCGACAGGTGACGGAGGTAATTCAGGTGAAGGTACTGGTGGAGGTGCGGGTGCTGCAGGTTCAGGTTGAATATCTTGCGGGGCAGGTTTAGGTGTCCGTAAAACGAATTTCTTTTGTTCTCCAAATAAAGAAATACCTTCTTCATTTTCATTCAATCTATTTAATTCTCCCGCTAACAAATTTAATCTTTTGAATGCTTGTGAATAAGATGAATAGTATTTTCTATTTTTCATAGGTTCTATATATTCAGACTGCGATTCGGAAATCATTCTTTTTATAATGTAACCTTGTCTTTCTTTCACAATCTCATATTTATTACCATCGGCTAAATTTATATCATATTCACTTCTAGCCGTTTCATTCAAATTACTTGGAATGTTTTCATTAAATCTGGCAATTTCTAACATTCTGTTTATTTTTGCCTGACCTTCCAATTTTTCACTTCCAATAGGTTTTAATCGTCCCATGTTATTTTGATTATATTTTTAATTATTTAATCCATTAAATCCACCAATAGTGATGGCGCTCAAATCGTTTATGACATCACCATCAACATATGTTATTGGGTGTGGAGCAGTTTGACCTGGTGCCGCAGTGCCTCCACTAAAATTACCAAGTATGTCAATAGAATACTGGTAAAAGTCATTAGCATTAATTGTTGCCATAAATTTTTTATATATAAATATATTACAGAATGGAATTAGTTATTTTTTTAATAAAAATAAACTTAAATATGTTAGTTTAGGTTATTGGTTTCTACTGATAATTCTTTGTCTAAAATTTTATTTTGAGTATTAAATAACTTTTCTACATGCCCGGATCTTCTCAAGAATTTGAAAACTAAATTTTCGTATGACATCTCTCCATCTTTTTCTAATCCACATTTACGATATTCTTTTAACTTGTCTTTTATTACTGATAATTTTTTACCATCCTTATTT